>Ga0302347_1000397_pt1 | contig 71026 bp, 69 predicted proteins | sample PhyWR1_FD_202178 | JGI IMG/M metagenome (GOLD analysis project Ga0302347, IMG submission 202178) | Leaf surface microbial communities from wheat plants in UC Gill Tract Community Farm, Albany, California, United States - DLSL W.R1 (v2)... | ecosystem: Host-associated > Plants > Phyllosphere >... | reverse complement strand
TTGGTCAGGATCCAGAAGTACGCTATATGCCAAATGGTGGTGCTGTTGCCAACATCACACTGGCCACTTCAGAGTCCTGGCGTGACAAGCAAACCGGCGAAACCAAAGAAAAAACAGAATGGCACCGTGTTGTACTGTTCGGCAAACTGGCCGAAGTAGCGGGCGAATACCTGCGTAAAGGGTCACAAGTCTATATAGAAGGTGCTCTGCAAACACGTAAATGGACTGACCAGGCGGGTGTAGAAAAATACACCACTGAAATCGTGGTTAACGTTGGTGGCACCATGCAAATGCTGGGTGGCCGTCAAGCCGGCGGTGCACCTGCTGGTGGTAATGCAGGTCAGCAACAAGGTAGCTGGGGCCAACCGCAGCAACCGCAGCAGTCACCGGCTGGCAACCAGTTCAGCGGTGGCGCGCAATCTCGTCCGCAGCAGAATGCTGCCCCTGCGCCGTCCAATGAACCACCAATGGATTTTGACGACGATATCCCGTTCTAAAAAATACCATAGACTTTTCTGTAAAGTTTTAAACTGTAAGCCCCGTAAACCGGGGCTTTTTTATTTATATGAGTACAAAAATGTTGAACTGACGATATGAGAAATTTATATCTTCGGCCTTTCTCAAGGTGCAAAATTCCTCCTGTTTTTTTAGATATGCCAGAGAATTTTTTGGATAGCAGGTTTCAATCAAGAGTCAGGTAATTAATTAAAAAAAATTTTATGATATTGGCTAATATAATAAAAACTAATATCTATAAAATCCATTTTATAAGAAAAATATCGCTATCTTTACCGCAGAGTTAATAATAGATCGAAGAAATGACGAGGTATATGACAGGTCTTTAGATTTTAGCCTTCCAGACTATATATTTTTCAACCTTCATGCCTGAATCAGCAAGGCTCAGGATGTTAACGATCTGAGTTTCAGTCAATCGTGATTTTTTCATTTTGACCTCTGCAAATGTTGAAGCAGAAAATCTAATTATCGCTGTCCCATTTTAGGGAAAGCGCACACCTCCATTAATAACGGGCAATATTTCCTGTTCATATATGCTATCTGTGTTTATTATCGAAGACAGCAAGAATTCAGGAGCTATAGTTTTCCATGCTAATAATCAAGGTTACTCATAAATTCAATTGAAATATTAAACTGGTTTTTTAATCCCTCTGAGGTTTTTTAATCTGGGGGTTCTCATTTTTATAATAGATTAAAATGGAAGCGTTTCATGTCACAGATGTTAGCTCTTTTACTTGTAATGATTATTTTATATTTGGGGGATGTGGTATCCGTCAGAACTAAAGCGTGGATCCCTTCGGTTTTTGTCTGTGCTGTCCTGTTTTTAGTGGGCTACTGGACATTCTTCCCAAAAGATATTGTTAGCCTTGCTGGTATCACGCCAGTGGTCGCTGTGATGCTGATGTATCTACTCATCACCAATATGGGAACACTGCTGTCTGTGCCGGAACTGATGCGGCAATGGAAAACGATCATTATCTCTCTGGCCGGAATCGGTGGCATTATTGTCACGGTATTTGGCGTATGTATGATGATGTTTGATCTCAATACCGCCATCGTTACTATTCCACCGCTGGTTGGAGGGATCGTTTCGGCGATAATCATGTCAAAGGGGGCTGCCAGCGCAGGCCTGGTCGATCTTTCAGTCTTTGCTATCCTTATCTATGTCATGCAGGGGTTTGCTGGCTATCCTCTGACCGCCATCATGTTGCAGCGTGAAGGTAAACGCGTTCTGCAAAAATACCGTAATGGCGAATGGCATGAGACTGCGGTAATAGATTCTCAGGATAAAACGGTGACAACGGTGACGGCAGAAGAAAAAATGCCGCGGTTGTTCAGCGCAATTCCCTCCCATTATAATACCAGCTACTTTAAGTTTCTGCGCCTTGCCCTTGTGGGTTATTTTGCCTATCTGGTCTCCGGCTGGGTGGAGCCGATAGTCTCAATCAGCCCCTTCGTACTGTGCCTGTTATTTGGCGTGGTCGCTGCAACCCTGGGCTTTCTGGAAAGACAACCGCTGCAAAAAGCCAACGGTTTTGGCTTTGCCGTAATGGGCCTGATGTTGTTCATCTTTGATACACTGAATAGAGCCACGCCGGAGATGTTACTGCGTCTTGTGTTCCCGATGCTGGTGCTGATCGCTACTGCCGTTGTGGGCATGTTTATCGTTTCCTGGATTGCGGGCAAATTGCTGGGTGTCAGCATGGAGATGGCTTTTGCCATCGCCCTGACCTCAATGTATGGCTTCCCGGCGGATTACATCATTACCAATGAAGCGATTACCGCTCTGACAAAAGATGAAAAAGAGCGTGACATCCTGACGCAACATATGATGGCACCCATGCTGGTCGGCGGGTTTATTTCTGTCACCATGGTTTCTGTGGTACTCGCAGGTATCATGGTGGGTTACATCACTCCATTCACAGGATAAATCATGATCCATGCAAATACTGGGCGTATCCAGCAACACCTTGAAAAACTGGCTGAGTTTACGGCGACACCGGGCGAAGGTACGACGCGCATGAGTTACAGCCCTCAGGGCCAGCAGGCGCGCGCCTATATCAAGGAGCAAATGCAGGCCGTGGGTCTGACGATAACTGAGGATGCGATAGGCAATATCTTTGGTAAAAGCGCTGCACTAGAGCCAGAATTACCCTCTGTCATGATCGGCTCACATTTCGATTCCGTGCCCAACGGCGGTGCGTTCGATGGTCCTGCGGGTGTAGTGATGGGGCTGGAAGTCGCAGCGCTGTTTCACGAGCACCGTCTGTTACCCCGTTATCCTCTGGAAGTCGTCGCGCTAGTAGAGGAAGAAGGTTCCAGCTTTGGTCGCGGTTTGCTGGCTTCCAGTGCAATCGTCGGTAAAGTCAGCGCCGATGAGTTGCACCGTCTGCGTGACGACCAAGGAAGGAGTGCCGCAGAGTGTATGGCACAAGTCGGTTTTAATGCCGATGATGTCGCCAACGTGGTAAGAACACCTGAGAGCATTAAGGCCTTTATCGAACTGCATATTGAACAAGGTCCGGTACTGGAACAAACGGGCACTGATGTCGGGCTGGTTGATGTCATTGTCAGTATTACCCAGTTAACCGTCACCTTTACTGGTAAAGCCGGTCATGCTGGGACCACTCCGATGGGAAGTCGGCATGATGCGCTGGTCGCGGCGAGTCAGGTCATCACCCGTGTGGGAGACTTCGCCCGTAAGGCCGGTGAAGAAACCGTAGCAACGGTGGGCAAGCTGCAAGTGTTCCCCAATGGTGCGAATGTCATCCCAAGTAAAGTGGTGTTCACTGTTGATATCCGATCCAAGAGCCTGGACAAGTTACAGCAGGTGGTTGAACAGACTAAAGCATGTATCCAGTTGCAGGCAGGTGAAGGGATAACCTTCAGTGTTGAGCAGCCATTAATGGTTGAACCAACACGCCTGGATGAGGGTATCCATGAGCAGCTGACAAAACACAGCAAATCCTTAGGCCTTAGCTATCGGACGATGGTCAGCGGTGCCGGGCATGATGCCATGATGTTTGCCGGTATCACCCGGGTAGGATTGGTGTTTGTGCCGAGTAAGGATGGCCTGAGCCATCATCCAGACGAGTGGACAGATTATGCACAAATACAGAAAGGTGTAGATGTTGTTTTTTATACAGTAAAAGAGATTACGGAGGCGAAAGCCCATGACCAATAAAGCCATTACTCAGTCCATTCATGCCCATCACGACGCCATGATCGCATTTCGCCGCGATCTGCATGCCCATCCCGAACTGCCCTGGGAAGAGGTGCGAACCACACAAAAGGTCGCTGAAGCGTTGGATGAGATTGGCATTTCCTATCGCCTGACGCATCCGACAGGCATTATTGCTGAGATTACTGGCGGGCAACCGGGTAAGACAGTGGCACTACGTGCCGATATGGACGCACTGCCGGTACAGGAACTGAATGAATCGTTGAGCTATAAATCTCAAACCGACGGCAAAATGCATGCCTGTGGGCACGACGCGCATACTGCGATGCTATTAACTGCCGCCAAAGCGTTGCAGGAAAACCGAGCTGACCTGCGTGGCAATGTACGTCTGATTTTCCAGCCTGCGGAAGAGATAGCTCAGGGTGCGCGGGAGATGGTGAAACAAGGCGCAGTGGAAGGTGTGGATAATGTATTTGGTATGCATATCTGGACCACCACCGCATCGGGGAAAATTTCCTGTAACGCCGGTTCAACCTTTGCCTCAGCCGATTTACTCAAAGTGAAATTCAAAGGACGCGGTGGCCATGGCTCAATGCCAGAAGCTTGTGTGGATGCCGCTGTCGTCGCTTCGGCCTTCGTCATGAATGTGCAGGCTATCATCGCGCGCGAGACGTCTCCACTCGAGTCGGCAGTCGTTACCATCGGACGTATGGAAGTCGGGACGCGTTTCAACGTTATCGCTGAAAATGCGGTGCTGGACGGTACAGTACGTTGTTTTAATGTGGAAACGCGTGAGCGTATCAAAGCAGCCATAGAGCGCTATGCCCAGCATACGGCAGCCATTTATGGTGCTACTGCTGAAGTAGAGTACACCTACGGTACTCTACCCGTTATTAATGAAGAGCGTAGTGCGCTGCTGGCACAATCAGTCATTAGCTCCGCTTTTGGCGAAGAGACACTTTTTGCTGAAAAACCCACGACCGGTGGCGAGGATTTTAGTTTCTTCATCGAAAATATACCTGGTTGCTTCGCGCTACTGGGCTGCGGTAATCCTGAAAAGGGCACGGACTGGGCTCACCACCATGGCTGCTTCAATATTGATGAAGAGGTTATGGCGACCGGCGCTGAGCTGTATGCTCAGTATGCATGGCGCTATTTACAGCAGGATAGTTTTTAAGCGTTAAGTCCAGTAGACAGGCGACCCCACTGACAGTTTTATCTCGCCAGATATCTGTCGTGGGGGATTTGATTAGAACCGAGAAAGTAAAATTTCAAGCTAAAACTGACGATTTCTTTACAAAAATTAAGAGTTAATTTTCAATGTCATGAAATATAAGGTTTATTTATGGTTCTAGTATTTATCAGGTAATTTGAAACGTTCTAAGTGATGGCTTAAATAGCCATTGTCATGATTTATACTGAAAACCGCGATGCATAAGCATTCGGAGATTTTTTTGGCGCTTTGATGGGAGACTATCTGGTTAACAGGCGAGAGAGACTGCCTCCCGCTTCTGGCTGCAAGTGGTAGGGCGAGCTAAGTCTCCAGACCTGAAGTCATACAATAATTAGATAACATTCATTTCTGCCAGATAGATTTTTCATACCTTATAGTTACGGTTTACTGTGTCAGACGGACAGTACTCTGAGAGAACCCCCCCAAGCTTTTGCCGTCCAAAAAAACGTTTAATAATTTTAGTGACTTACAGGTGAGAAATAGGGCTTATTTAAGGGTATTCCCTTGTTGTGGTGGCTGAGGGCATTTTATCACCTGAGAGCATCACCATGGATGAGAAATCATTCTTAATCTGACCGCGCCATGGCAGGTTAAATCCATTACTCTCGATGAAAAGGCAGGTTCTGTTACCGTGACAGTCGGGATAGCTGAAAACACCCGTTTAGCCTGTCCGACTTGCAGTAAATCCTGCCCTGTTCATGACCACCAACATCGTAAATGGCGTCATCTTGATACCTGTCAGTTCACCACCTTAGTTGAATTCGATGTCCCCCGAATCATGTGTCCGGAGCATGGCTGCCAGACCCTGCCGGTTCCATGGGCCGGACCGGGGAGCCGGTATACGCAGTTGTTCGAAGCCTCCGTCATTTCATGGCTAAAAATCAGTACAGTGGATGCAGCCAGAAAACAACTGGGACTGAGCTGGAACGCCGTGGATAACATCATGCAACGCGCAGTAAACGCGGGCTTGCCCGTCGAAAAATTCCGCAATACGCACGCCATATCTGTGTTGACGAGGTCGCCTTCAAAAAGGGCCATAAGTACGTCACAGTTATCTCTGATACACAGGGAAAGGCTCTGGCGCTCACGGATGATCGCGGAGTTGAAAGCCTTGCGGGTTATCTCAGAACCTTGGGTGATAGTCAGATAGCGTCAATCAAAACCCTGTCGATGGATATGAATCGGGCATATATCAGAGCTGCCTGCATTTACCTACCCAACGTGGTGGAGAAAATCGCCTTCGATCATTTCCATGTAGCGAAAATGCTCTGTGACGTCGTGGATAAAACGTGCCAGGCGGAGATGAAAATCATCCCGTTACAGACGCGAAAAAGTGCGCATCGCTCCCGTTATCTGTGGCTGGAATGGATGAGGATGGCAAAAGATGTTGGCGTTCCCCTGCTGACTAGCGCCGCCCGGACGTTACGGTATCCTGAATGCAATGAAGCACCGGGTATCAAACGGCAGCGCAGAATCGCTGAACAGTAAAATAAGGCTGCTCAGGATCAAATCCAGAGGATAGATACCGGAACAAAGAACGGTTCAAAATCGCAGTGATGTTCCATTACGGCAGGCTAAATATGGCGTTCTGAGTCTCCCTCCATGATCGGGGAAGACCCTTATTTAATCATGTAGTCTGTGTGGTATAAAGTGAAAATGATGTTATGGGATTACATAAATAATAAATGGATTTAATTGCTAATTGCTATTAGTAAAAACACTCAATAACAAATACATAAGAAATATCCTAATGAGGTTAAAATAATTAACTATTGATTTTATAGTGTTTTTTTTTGTTTCTGTGTGATTTTTGTTCTTTTTCTGCTCAAAATATAGAAATGTTTTTTGACAAAAAAAAATCATCGTCTAACCTTATCGTTAATAGATTCATGAAATTAACATCAGGTTGAATTAAATTAGATATTTTTATTACAATTACGTAATTATTGTGAATAGTAACTGTAGTTATTGGTTTTTAAGATCACATATTATTATATTCACGTGACAATACTAATAATACTCATAAGAATATTCCTATGTGTATTAACGAATAGAGTATGGAAGTGTAAAATTATTTTTTAATAATTAGAAAATTGTTGATCTCAGTTAAACAGATGGCTAAGCTATTATTAGTTCGCTGAGTTGCTAAATATAATTAATCCGAAGTTATACTACCTCAAGATATCCTTTGGGGGATTTATGATGCAATTAATTCGTGCGCATTGATTTTCTTGTCTATTAAAAGAGAATAGATATCAGTACGTAAAGCAGTAACTGAGTATGAAGATATAGTCAATAAATATGCCTTATGGCAACTTAAGTAAGACTAGCAACAGATATTTTTCTAACACACAAAATTATTCTATACAGAGGCAGATTATGAAAAAGGTTATATTAGCAGCATTGGTTTCTGGCGTTGTTATGAGCACTTCGGCATTTGCTGATCAAGGCCATGGTAAAGTCACTTTTAAAGGTGAAATTATCGATGCCCCATGCTCAATCAGCTCTGACTCTATTGATCAGACTGTTGAGCTTGGTCAAATTGCTAACTCTATTTTAGCTGCAGGCGGTTCTTCTACACCAAAACAATTTACTATTCAATTAGACGATTGCGTATTCGCGACTGATCCAACAACTAGTGCCCCCTTACTTGATAAAGTAGCAATTACATTCAGCGGCGCAAGTGCTGGCTTTAATCCTGAATTACTGGGTGTAACTGGTTTGAGCGGTGATGTAGATAACGTTGGTATCCAGATTACTGATACCAAAGGTACACCAATTAATATGGGTATTAGCACAACTCAAGAGCATCAATTACAAGAAGGTAGCAACACTCTACAGTACAGCGCATATTTAACTGGCGCTAATGTTGGCGTTGAAAATATCCCGTTAGGTAAATTTGAAGGTGTAACTAACTTCACCTTAGCATACAACTAATATTATATGTGAGGGATAGCATGGCTATCCCTCATTATATATTCGAATAAGCCGAGGCTTCCTGTGTACGAATGGCAAAAACATTATCTTCCTCTCTGTCTGTTGACCGGGTTATTAAGTGCATGCACTTCATCCCTGGCAGCAACTTCCCAAGGGTGGGGCAAGGTCTCGATGACTGGAGAAATTGTGGATACTGCCTGTGCCATTGATACGGAATCACGTGACCAGACGATTGATATGGGTGTGATACCAACCAGTGAGATAAGGCAACTAGGAAAAGCGCCTTCGAAGCCATTTAGTATCAAGTTGATCGATTGTCGCTGGGAACGTTATCCCAGTAGTAAAGGCGAATGGCAGTCTTTTACTGTTACGTTTGATGGTCCCGCTGACGGTGATTTTTTTACCGTAGATGGAGATGCGCGGGGCGTTCAGCTTGCCATGCGTGATGAGTATGGATCCCAAATTATTGCCGGTAAAGAGTTACCCAAAAGAGATATTGTTCCAGGTGATATGACACTTAACTATGAATTGCAACTGGTAACAAATAATCAGTCACTTAGAGCAGGAACATACCACACATTGTTACGTTTTAAAGTCGATTATTATTAAATATTACTACTTTTTTATGGTTTAGTTATTGATTCTAGGGATATTTTTTATGTCACGTGCTTATAATCCAAAACGAGTGCTCTCTCTTGCTGTGACAACTGCCCTAATGGTGCATTCACCTTTTCTATTAGCAGCAGATGTAGTTCAATTTAATACCGAGTTACTGGATTTAAACGACAGAAAAAATATTGATTTAGGCCAATTCTCACGAGCTGGCTATGTCATGCCTGGAAGTTACCCGCTAAAAATTCAATTAAATCAATATACCTTACCAGAACAAAAAATTACATTTTATGCATCTGAGACCGATCCTAACGAAAGTCAGGCATGTTTAACTGAAGATATTATTGATCAGTTAGGTTTTAAGCCTGAGATAATCAAAGATCTGACTTGGTGGAAAGATGGAACCTGTGTTGATTTAAATAGTGTTCCAGGTGTTGATGCTATTGGTGACCTTTCAACGTCTACTCTGAATATCAGTGTCCCACAAGCGTATTTGGAATATAGAACGGAGACGTGGGATCCCCCTTCTTTATGGGATGAAGGAATTCCGGGTGTTTTTGCAGATTATAATGTCAATGGTCGAACTAATCGTCCACATGGCGACAGAAAGAATTCTTATTCATTAAATGGCAATGGTGTTGTTGGGGCGAATGCGGGTCCATGGCGTTTACGTGCGGACTGGCAAAGTCAGCTCAATCATGCGACGGGTTCAAACGAGGCTGTTAATACTGATTTTCAATGGAGCCGATTTTATGCCTATCGGGCCCTTTCACAGTTACGTGCTAAGTTAACCTTGGGCGAAGACTACCTTAACTCAGATTTGTTTGATAGCTTCCGTTTTACGGGTGGCGGATTACGTTCTGATATTAATATGTTACCACCTAATTTACGCGGATATGCCCCTGAAATTACAGGTGTTGCAACGACCAATGCCACGGTTATTGTTAGTCAACAAGGTCGTGTATTGTATCAAACACAGGTCGCAGCAGGTCCATTTCGCATTCAAAACTTGAATGATAGCGTCAATGGTAAGCTCGATGTGCGCGTAGAAGAACAAAATGGTACGGTTAGTGAGTACCAAGTGGATACAGCGAGTATCCCTTACTTAACACGCCCCGGCTCTGTTCGATATAAAATGGCCGTTGGCAGACCGACAACGTTTGATCGCCATAGCCAGGGAGATCTCTTTGCAACGGGAGAATTCTCATGGGGTATCTCTAATGGTTGGTCTTTGTTTAGTGGTAGTTTAAATAGTCAGGCTTATAATGCATTTGCGATAGGTATTGGTCGTGATTTACTGGCTCTCGGTGCTATTTCTTTTGATATAAGTCGATCTATTGCTAAATTGCCAGGTAGAGAGCGTTTAAGTGGTGACTCATATCGAGTCAACTACTCTAAGCGTTTCGATGACTATGATAGCCAAATACAGTTTGCTGGTTATCGTTTCTCTGAACGCGACTATATGAGTATGTCAGATTTTCTTACCGCGAAAGAATTTGGTCAACGGCAGGGCAATAGCAAAGAAATGTACACTGTCTCTTTGAATAAAAACTTTCGAGAGATTCAACTTTCTGCGTATTTAAATTACAGCCACCAAACATATTGGGATAGAGCTCCAAGCGATCGTTACAATTTGATGCTGACTAAAACTGTTGATTTTGATGCAATTAAAAATGTCAACATATCACTGTCTGCATATCGCAACCTTTATAATAATGCACGTGACGATGGCGCTTATTTATCAGTATCAATGCCTTGGGGCAATGGTGCTAATATTGGTTACTCCCTGTCGCATAATAATAATGAAACAGTCAATCGTGCAACGTATTATGACAGAATTGATAACAAAACATCCTATCAGTTAAGTGCTGGAAGCGCGCGTCAAGGTGGAACGGGTAGCGCATATATCACCCACCAAGGTGATAAAGCACGCATAACAGGAAATGCAAGCTACTTCCATAATAATTATACTGCATTTGGTTTAGGCGCCCAGGGTGGATTTACGATAACTCCAAATGGAGCCGATATGCATCAGGTTTCTGGCTTAGGAAACTCTCGTCTGCTTATTGATACTGATGGTGTTAAAGATATTCCAATCAAAGGACGAAGTGGCTCAGTTACTTCAAATAATTTTGGTAAAGTCGTTATCTCTGATGTGAGCAGTTATTACCGTAATAAGGTAAAAATTGATGTGAATAAATTACCTGATAATGCTGAAGTGACTGACTCTGTAGTACAGGCAACCTTAACGGAAGGTGCAATTGGCTATCGAAAATTTGACGTGTTGTCAGGCCGTAAAATGATAATCGCAATCCGTTTAGCTGATGGTAGTTATCCACCATTTGGTGCCCAGATTAGTAATGAAAGAGGCCAAAATACGGGGATTATGGATGAAAATGGTCAAGCTTATGTTAGTGGGATTAAAGCAAATGAAGTGATGGTAATCAAATGGGCTGGGGATCAACAATGTAAATTACATTTCCCTGCTCAGTTAGATGCGTCTATCACCACTTTATTGTTGCAATGCGAACCGAACTCATCGCGTACCTAAGCTATATTTTACATTTTTAATCAACCTATTGAATTGATTTTATTAGTTTAATTTAATTGAGATACTATAATGAAAAAAACAAATAATTTTAAACGTATGGTTGCCGTTACTGCATTGATACCTGTTGTTTTTTCTACCCAGGTCTGGAGTGCTGTAGCATTAGATCGTACGCGTATTGTTTTCGATGGTGGTCAAAAAACTGTTTCATTAACCATCACTAATAAAAACCCACAGTTACCTTATCTGGCTCAAGGTTGGATTGAAAATGAACAGAGCCAAAAAGTTACCTCACCATTTGTGGTATTACCGCCTGTTCAGCGTTTAGAGCCTGGTAAAGCGAGTCAATTGCGTATAGAAGCTTTACCCGAAATTTCACAGCTACCAAAAGATCGTGAAAGTTTATTTTATTTTAACTTACGTGAAATCCCACCTAAAAGTGATAAGCCAAATGTATTACAGTTAGCATTGCAGAGTAAAATTAAGTTGTTTTATCGCCCTGCGGAGATTCAGCTAAGTGATACAGAAATGATGAATCAACCTTGGCAAGAAAAGCTAACTTTGACCAAGAAAGGCAATGAGTACATTGCAAAAAATCCAACACCATTTTACGTCACTATCATCGGCGCGGGTGCAACGGCAAATGCACCGGTAACAAAACAGTTTAATGCCGTGATGATAGCGCCATTGAGTGAACACAGTTTAGGTGCTAATAGTGCACAACTAGGTAACTCACCGGTATTGACGTATATCAACGATTATGGCGGTCGATTAAAATTGCACTTCAAATGCCAAAGCAACCAGTGTTCGGTTGTTCCTGAGACAAAATCATAAGGGGAAGTGTGATGACAATTACTTCAAATAGTTATTCATCTTATCGCCTTGGCTGGATAAGCAGTTTGCTATTTTTAACCTTTTTTAGTGGTATTGGACAAGCTGCAGACAATAACACGACACGGTACCGCCCTGATGGTAACTGGAATGTTGAAGGCGCTAATGGTCAATTATATGTTTTTGGCTCATTAACAGAAAGTGCTTGCCGTATTTCTATGGAATCTGCTTATCAGTCAGTCGATATGGGGAATATCGAAACAGCTGATTTGCAACAGGTTGGCCAGAAAGGTAAACCGGTACCGTTTCATATAGAATTACTGGATTGTATTGAAACTGCCACCGCATTACGGGACCTGAAAACGGACAGTGTTGCGTGGAGTACATTACAGCCTGCGGTCAAAGTACGATTTTTAGCTTCTTCAGTACCGGGTTCACCAGAACTAATTGATATATCTGGTGTTGAAGGGCTTGGTTTACAACTTAGTGATAATGAAGGAAGAGCTATTCCGATAGGGGAAAGTAGCTTCCCTAAACTATTATCGCCGGGGCAAGATAGCTTAACCTATTTTCTTACACCTGTAAGAATAGCCAGTAAACTTCAGCCTGGAGCTTATCGCTCGTTAGTTTCTTTTGAGTTGATGTATGACTAAATATTATTTATTAGGAAGACCACTCAAATGAAAAAAAATATTCTTTTAATCTTTAGTTTACTTACTGTTAGTTTACTCAACTCGTCATCAGTATATGCTAAATATGGCGAGTTGGGTGAAATTAGGGTTAAAGGTGTACTGGTTGCTGAGACTTGTGTTATTAGGCCTGGTGACGAAGAGATTGAAGTCAATTTTGGAACACTTGTTGACAAGCAGTTGTATAGTTATGCGAAAAGTAGCATTGAACCTTTTGAAATCCACCTTGATGAATGTGATAGCAGTATAGATGATTCAGTCAAGGTAAGATTTATGGGTACTGCTAACAGTAAATTACCTGGATTACTGGCTTTAGATAGTGGTAGCCTCGCTACAAATCTTGGGATTGCCATATTAGATAATAATGAAAATCTTATCAAGATTAATACAGAAACGCCAATGTATAAATTAAACAATGGTAGTAATGTATTACAATTTAAATCATATGTTCAAGCTGAATCAGATGCTATTCAATCAAGAACTATCGGACTAGGATCATTTACGGCGACAGCAACATTTACATTATTGTATGATTAAAATGGTATGTTATTTATGAAAAAAATATTATTTATCCTTTTAGCCGCAATATCGTTTAATTCCCATGCGTTTTTGTGCAAGACGAATACGGGAGCTGCGGTCAGCGGAGGGACACAAAGCATTCTGGATGTTCCTATTGAAAGTGATATTTATGCCGCTCCTAATCGCGTTAATGAATTTGCAGATATAGATGAGTTTATGACCTGCTGGAACGAAGCCCCTGGTACGTATGTGGACTATTTGAGGCTGAATGGCGCGACTCCTGGCCCAAGTTTTAGCCAGATTAACGGATTAGAAGGCGGTGTTGCGTTGAGGGGGACTTATCTTTCAACACCGTTTACCGGAGCAGATTATGAGGTATTTACCTTAAGAACTGCCACAGAACCGCTGCCGCTTAAATTATATATAAAAGTGAATTCTATTCCAACATCATCAGTATTAATAAAAAAAGGTGACTTACTGATTACACTTTATTTGACTAAATACGCTACTATGGTGAGTGACCCTGCACAACAGAGAATTGATGAGAGACCATTTATATGGGAGCTTTATGCAGGAAATGATGTCATCATCGGTACAGGGACTTGTGATATAAATGACAACCAGATTATTGAAATAGATTTCGGACAGGTTGGTATTTCAGGAATAGGTACATCTGGTGCCACGAGTTCTTATAGAAGAGATGAAGTAATCAATTATACTTGTGCAGATAAAAATGTTTCTGTTCCTATTAAAATGTATTTTGTCGCCACTCCAGCACAGTTTTCAAATAATTTAATGCAAGTCAGAATCGGAGATACTTATTACGGGGGAAATGTCATGCCTGGTTTAGGTGTTGAGCTCTCTCGAGAGGGTAAGGTTATTTCTCCTGACAATGGCAGCTGGGTTTCAGAAATAGTTAATGGCATTGGGTCAGATACTATCACGCTCAGTTTAGTGAAAAAAAACAGTTTAGTGGCTGGCGATATTGTTGAGGGGCCGTTTAATGCTGCTGGTACAATAATAATGTCAACTCCTTAATATATATATTTATTTAGTCAGTCGCTCCCTGAGGATGAAATTAATAATTCATCCTCAGGGAGCGACTAATAATTTGATCGTCAAACTAAAATTTCCATACAGAAATCAGGAACTATATTTCTTGTAATCTTCCTCTGTATTCTGAATACCACAATATCCCCAGCATACTTCAATTTACTTGAACTTTAGCTTATCTCACCGGATCCCATCGTGTATTTATACTTATCGATGTGCTTTGCCTGTAGCAGGAAGGGGCTAGCCTGATCCTGACAGTGGCTAATTCCCCAGACTCTCTTTATGATGGATTTTTTCCCGTATTCTTATCGGGAATACGTCAATCAGTCAGGAAAAAGCGCGCGATGGTAATCTTAAATGACCTAGATTTACGGCAACTGGAAGCCTTTTCGGCGGTCATTTCTGCCGGGAGTGTCACGGCGGCAGCGAAAGCTCTGAGTCGTTCACAGCCTGTGGTCTCGCGGCAAATTCAGGAGCTGGAACAGTCACTTGGTTACCCGCTATTTATCCGCAATGGCCCGCGTATCCACCCGTCAGAAAAGGCACTCCAGCTCTATCAGTATGTCCAGAAAGCTTTGCTGTCATTGCAACAAGTCCGTCTGCGAGCGACAGAGATTTCTCACCAGCAGCACCCACCGTTAAATATTGCGGCCACCCCCGCACTGGCTGCAGGTTTACTGCCGCAGGCCCTGGCAGCACTGAGTTTACAGAATAAAGTACAGATCCTCAGTGATTCGGCTGAACAAACTGCCCATGCTGTGATAACGGGGAGCGCGGATCTGGGATTATGTAGCTTGCCTTTGGAGCACCATGCCCTGGAGTTGCACTGGATAGGGCAGTCGAGTTGCGTGGTTGCTTTACCTGAGAATGATCCACTGGCCGCAGAACAAGAGCTGCAACTGAGCCAGCTGGCAGGACGGCGTTTTATCGTTCCCTGGAGCCCACAACGGCTACGCGGACGTTACGAAAAGGCGTTAAAAAAGGTCAAAGCACCTTTATCTGAGACCATTGAAACCAACTCCTCAGCGAATATTCTCGGTTGTGTAAGGGCGGGGCTAGGAGTGGCTATTCTCGAACCTGTGACCGGCTGGGGCGTACCCATGCCGGGTGTGGTAATCCGCCCTTTAGTCGAGAAGATCCCTTATTTCTTTGGTGTCACCACACCACAGGGGCGACAAATTTCAGCCCCAGTACAGGCACTGATTGAAGCGCTAGCCGTCTCAGCTGCGCAATTATTACCCGAATTTGAATGCCTCCCATCGGGAGAACATCAGCGGATTATGCGATTAATTAATCAGGATTAATCCCCTCATCATTCTCGCTCTTCCAACACCTTATAACTTTTAGTGCATAAGATATAAGAAATAGATTGGTCAAAATATGAACCTCCTTCTTGACTCTATTTGGGGTCAAGAGGAGTATGCGAAATTAAATTTTATTATGTGTTTTTGAAATTATTAATGGTCAATTATGCGTTATGCATATAATGAAAATACATAGTAATTATTGTGATTTAGCCGTTTTCGCCAGCCAGTGTGCTGCCGTTTACTCCAGGGAATACTGATATGACACATACTGCCGACGGTCTGGTCGCGCTGGAAACTCAGCTAAGACAAGATCTGGAATATCTTGAACTGCCCGCTAAATCCTGGGTGCCTGAACATCAGCACAACGGTGCACCAGTGCGTGATGTGGTGGTGATTGGCGCAGGCATGTGTGGCCTGGCAGCGGTGGCAAAATTGCAGCTGTCCGGGGTGAGCAATATAGTGGCTTACGACGCGGCACCTGCAGGTTTAGAAGGCCCGTGGGTGACCTTTGCACGTATGGAAACCTTGCGTTCACCAAAAAGCTTACATGGTCCGGCTTTAGGACTGGCACAACTTACTTTTCGGGCGTGGTTTACTGCGCAGTGGGGCGTTGATGCCTGGCAGGCACTGGATAAAATAGCCAAAGATCAGTGGATGGACTATCTGATTTGGTATCGTAAAGTCCTGAGTCTACCAGTACATAACAATGTGCGTATCACTCGCATAACGCCGGTTGATGGTTTGCTCGCTCTGGAATTGAGCGGTGCCCAGACCGGTCTGGTCTACACCCGCCGCCTGGTATTAGCCACCGGACGTTCAGGGCTTGGTGGTTTCGCGGTACCTGATTTTCTCAACAACGTTGATCGTAAATTCTGGGCTCATTCCGCCGATGATATCGACTTCACTGCCCTAAAAGGCAAGCGTGTCGCGGTATTGGGTGCAGGTGCCTCAGCGATGGATAACGCAGCGACGGCGCTGGAAAACGGAGCGGCGGCGGTAGACTTAATTATCCGCCGTAAAGCCATGCCACGAATTAATAAAATGACCGGTATCGGTAGCCAGGGCGTCGTTCACGGTATGCATGTGCTGGCAGATGACTGGAAATGGAAGTTTGTCGATTACACGTCTTCGACCCAGACCCCACCGCCGCGTTCTTCTACCTTGCGGGTATCCAGACATGAAAATGCACGCTTCTTCCTCGATTGTGGCGTTAATAGCGTCAAACAACAGAATGAGGGGTTGTTATTAGAAACCACTCAGGGGGAGCTGCATTACGACTATCTGATAGCCGCGACCGGTTTTACCAATAACTTCCTCGGTCGTCCGGAATTCGCCGCTATTGCGCCTTATATCCGTAGCTGGGCTGATGGTCGTTATAACAGCGCAATGGGGAACGCGCGTCAGAGCATGCTGGAAGCCCCCGATCTGGGGCCATCATTTGAATTCCGTGAGCGGACGCCAGGTGAGTGTCCAATTCTGGCGCATATCTACTGTTTCAACGATGCCGCTATGCTGACACACGGTAAAGTTTCAGGCGATATTCCGGCTGTTAGTGCAGGAGCCGATCGTCTGGCGCGCGGCATTATCGCTTCGCTATTTGCTGAGGATATTGAACAGCATTATGCCAGTTTGCAGGCTTTTGATATTCCTGAACTGCAGGGCGATGAATGGGTAGACTCAACCCCCTTACTTAAACAGGAGAGTGCGTTGTGAGTGACGCTATTGATAGAGCCGTCGGGCTGTTACCAGAGGATACCCTGGCGCGTACTCGCAGCCAGCGCCCGGAATTTGTCAACGGTGCAGAGCAATGTCTGCAATCCGTCCTGGCGCCACAAGATGACCAGGGACTGGCGATTGATTTGCGTTTAGCCTTGGCACTTCGTATCGCAACGCAAAATAACGACAGTGCGTTACAGCAAGATTATCAGGCTCAGCTGGCGCTGTATCAGTCATCAGAGCCGTTGCAAGCTCTGGCTCGTGGGGAGCATAACCTTGCAGAACCGCTGGCAACTCTGGCGCGTCATTCTGACATGGTCACGCAAACTCCGGCCCAGGCGACAGAGGTGAATATTCGTTTACTGGAGCAAGCGGGTTTCAGCAACGCGCAGATAGTTGCACTCTCAGAGCTGATTGCGTTTGTTAATTTCCAGACTCGCGTGATTGCGGGTTTACGTCTGCTGAGGTCATCATGATCCCATCCGTAACACTGAAGCCTTTGCACTGGCATCCTTATATTACGCCCGTCGAAGTGGCAGAGGCGACACCTGCTCAGTTGGAAGCTATGGCGGTAACACCATCCAATAAAAAGGTTTCCGAGTATGTGCGAACCCTGGTCCATGACCCGGAAAGCTATGTGGCACGTACCGTATTATTTAACGCCATTATGTATGTTGAGGGTGGGTTAAATCGCGCAGACAGAGAACTGGGAGCACTGGGTGCTTCTATTGTGAATGGCTGTAAATATTGTGCAGTGGTGCATGCTCGTCGCCATGCCCAGCTATCAGAAAATGACGCTGTGGTAAGTGCTATCTACTTTGAACGTGATGACCTGTTAAACGCACGGAACCTGGCTATCTATCGCTTTGCACAACGTCTGTCAGTGACACCAGCAGAAGCGAGCCAGGAAGATATTGCTGCCCTGCGTGCTGTGGGGATGGATGACGGGGAAATTATCGATCTTATCCACGCGATTGCTATTTTCGGCTGGGCCAACCGTTTAATGCATGTGCTTGGCCATGCTGATATGAATAAATAGAGGCAGAACAGAATGTTAGATCTGAAAAATATAACCCTGTCCTACGGTGAGACGCCCATTCTGCGTGGCGTTAATTTATCGGTTAATAAGGGTGATGTAGTCTCGATAATTGGTCCAAGTGGTACGGGTAAAACGACATTGCTGCGTTGTATTAATTATCTGGCGAAGCCTTCTTCTGGCACCATCCAGCTTGACCAGCATCAGATGGACTATCAGTCACCTAATAAAGCGACCATTCAGGCGATTCGTTTACGTACGGCAATGGTATTCCAGCAATTCAACGTGTTTAAAAACATGACGGTCCTGGAAAACGTAATGGATCCGCTGATTGTTATCCAGAAAAAAAGTAAACAACAAGCGCGTGATATTGCAGTACAAGAGCTGGAACGCGTAGGTCTTGGGGCCAAGCTCGACAACTATCCCTCTCAGCTTTCGGGTGGGCAGTTGCAGCGTACCGGGATCGCCCGCGCTTTAGCCGTAAAACCAGATGTCATTTTGTTTGATGAACCGACCTCTTCCCTTGACCCGGAACTGGTAGGTGAAGTGCTGAAAGTGATTAAAGATGTGACTTTGTCCGGTATTACTTCACTGTTAGTGACACATGAAATGCAATTCGCCAAAAGTGTCTCGAACCGTATCGTTTTTATGGACCAAGGTATTGTTGCCGCAGAAGGCAGCCCGACAGATATTTTCGACAATCCCGCTTCGCCACGCCTGGCGCAGTTTCTTAATACCGAACACTCATTCTAATTATTCTAAAGGGAGTAAAACAAATGCCTGCAATTAAAAAAACGTTATCCCGCCTCGCCATGCCTGGCATCATCGCTCTGGCAATTTTCAGCAATAATAGTTTTGCGGATGAAGTTCGCACAGTAAAAATTGCTACAGCAGCAGAGTCTAAACCTCTGTCATGGGGCGCTATCGGTTATGAGCCACAAGGTTATGAGCCGGATGTCCTGAAAGCTATCAATGCCAAACTACCACAGTATAAGTTTGTGATGGAAGGTGCTGCTGATATCGCTCAGGAAACAGGTCTGGTGACCGGTAAGTACGATATGGCTACGGGTGGTTACTATAAAGCGGCAAGTCGTAGCAAACAGTTCTTGATCCCTGATGCCCCAATGGGTGCCAGTCTGATGAAGATCTACAGCCGTAGTGACAGTGATATCAAAGAAATGAAAGACCTGGTGGGTAAGAAAATTGTTCCTGTGACAGCAGGTGGTGGGGTCTATAAATTTGTCACTCAGTGGCAGCAGGACCACCCAAATGAAAAAGTCACTATCAATGCGTCCAGTGCTGGTATCCCTTACCCGGATCGTCTGAAAGAAGTTCAGAACGGTAAATATGATGCGCTAATTTTGCCTTCAAACCTGGGCCAGCAAACAGTTATTGAGAACCAAAAACTGTCTATCAAAGCAAGTGAGCCAGTCTCTATCAACCCAACCTATATTCTGATTAACCGTTCAAGTAAAAACCAAGCATTGAACGATGACATCACTAACGCCCTGAAAGAGCTTAAAGCTGATGGCACACTCGATAAGCTTTCTCAGAAATGGTTTGGTGAAGACGTTTCACAATATATGAAGTAGTAGATTTACCTGAAGCCCTGTTCATACAGGGCTTTAGCAGTCATTGTTAGCAGGAGAGTTTCACCGTGGATCTATCTACCATGCTCCCTGAGTTGTTAACGGCGATGCCGCTAACACTGGGTATACTGTTTGTTGCTATCGTCGCTGGATATTTTCTGGCGCTGATCGTGACCGTTTTTCGGGTGCGCCGCATTCCAGTTTTGAGTCAACTGGCTGATATCTATGTGTCTTATGCACGTAGTGTGCCGGTAGTACTACAATTATTCGTCGCATTTTATGGCATGCCATTACTGGCAGGGCTGGTGGGTGTTGAAGACTTTTTTTCGTCCAATATTGCGGCAATGATTGGTCTGAGTCTCTACCACGGTGGCTATCTGTCTGAAGTGATGCGTCCAGCATTTCTGGCGGTAGAGCGAGGTCAGCACGATGCAGCTGACAGCCTGGGCTATAGCTTTTTCCAAAAAATGAAACGTATCGTTGGGCCGCAAGCGGTGCACTTTGCATTACCGGGTTACGGCAATTCGATTATTTATTTAATTCATAATGTGGCACTGGTGATGTATATCGGAGCGGCTGATCTGATGGCGACTGCCCATGTGATTATGGAGCATGACTATAACCAGTATCAATTTGCAACTTACATGGTACTGGCTGTTATCTACTCGCTGATGTGTCTGGTGGCATGGCTAGTTATCCGCTTCTTTGAAAGGCGTCATGCGAAATATAGCTCTAAATCGGCTACCCGCGTCAAGCTTACCCCCAGCGTTTGAGTGAAGGAGAAAACTTAATGTTTGATTTTGAGGTATTGGTTTTTGACTTCTGGAGCATCCTGAGTGTGGTTCCCTTCACGCTCTTGATGGCTGTGGTGGTGTTTATGCTCTCGACACTGCTTGGCGGGCTGTTTGCGTTTATTGAGTTTCGTCGTATTCCGGTACTGCGTCAGTTAGTGTTCGCTTACAAAGTGGCTTTTAAAGGTATGCCGATGGTGGTGGTGATTTTTCTCGCTTACTATGGTCTGCCTTCAGCGCTGGACTTTATTGCCAGCCAGTTTGCTATAGAAGTAAATGCTCACTCACTTCCTAACTGGGTGATTATCATTGTGGCCCTGACGGCTTGTGTTTCAGCGTTTCAGGCTGAAGTATGGAAAGGTGCAGTTAACTCTTTTGATACCGGGCAGTCAGATGCAGCTGCTTCACTAGGCTACACTAGCAGTCAGCTGTTTCGCCGGGTGATGTTCCCGCAAATAATCGTGACCGCGATCCCTGACCTGGCAAACTCTTTTATGGTGGTCATGAAAGCCATGTCACTAGCCTTTGCTATCGGCGTGGTGGAGATATTTGCTCAGGCTCAGCTTGCTGCAGCGCTCAACTTCTACTATCTGGAAGCCTTCCTGGTTGCGGTCGGATTCTATATGTTTATTGCTTATGTGGTGACTAAGGTCGCCGATAAGGTAGAAGCGATGTTACGCGTTCGCACCTGATAATTTGCCGATATGGGCCGTCAGTAGAAAAGAAAAAAGCCGCTTAGAGCAAGATACTCTAAGCGGCTTTTCTTATGGCTATTGACTAATATCAGCCAGCAACCAGCGGGGTAGCGGTAACGTCAACCAAGTCCAGCAGACGCTTAATATCTTCCAGCGTCACCACTGGATTTAATAAGGTCATTTTAAGGCAGGTTACACCATTATGCTCAGTCACACCCAAGTTAGCGCGGCCGGAGGCAAGCAGTGCATCACCGATTTTTTGGTTCAACAGTGCAATACTGGCGTCATCCGCTTGTGCCAGCGAGGCTGGACGATAGCGGAACAGTACACTTGCCAGCTGGGGCTGCATAACCAGCTCCAGCGACGGCTGTTGTTCGATATATTCCGCAACTTGCTGAGCCAGAGTCACACCGCTGTCGATGATAGCGGCATACTGTTTCTGTCCCAGTGCTTCCAGTCCCATCCACAGTTTTAAGGCATCAAAACGACGCGTCGTCTGTAGTGATTTGGAGACCAGATTCGGTACACCTTGCTCTTCATCAAACTCAGAGTTCAGATAAGCAGCCTGATAGCGCATCAGCTCATAATGACGCTCATCTTTCAGCAAGAATGCGCCACAGCTGATGGTCTGGAAGAACTGCTTATGGAAGTCCAGGGTGACAGAGTCAACCAGCTCAAGACCATCAAGATAATGACGATACTTTTCAGATAACAGCAGTGCACCACCCCAGGCTGCATCAACATGCACCCAGATATTGTGTTGCGCACCAAGACGAGCAATGTCAGTAAGCGGATCGATCGCACCAGCATCGGTAGTACCTGCGGTCGCAACAATCGCCATTATCTGGTCACCGTTAGCTTCAGCCTGGGCAATTTTCTCCACTAAATCATTGAGATCCATGCGGGCAAAGCTATCTGTCTTGATAAGCGTCACACACTGATAACCAAAGCCCAGTAAAGCCATATTCTTTTGAACTGAGAAATGGGCATTCTCGGAACAGAAGACTTTAATTTTCTTCAGATTACCGGTTAAACCGTCTTGCTGTACCGAATGACCCTGAGCAGCAAAGAAGGCATCACGCGCCAGCATCAGGCCCATCAGGTTACTCTGAGTACCGCCGCTGGTGAAAACACCAGCATCGCCTGAAGTATAACCGACCTGAGAGCGTAGCCATTCAATCAGCTTCATCTCGATGATGGTTGCTGATGGGCTCTGATCCCAGGAGTCCATACTCTGGTTGGTCGCATTAATCAGGACTTCTGCCGCCTGGCTTATCACCAGACTCGGGCAGTGTAAATGCGCCACGCATTGCGGATGGTGCACTGACAAACTGTCTTTTAGAAAGTACTCAATCGCACGTTCAATTGCAGCCTGGTTACCCAGACCCTGAGGATTAAAATCCAGCGCAATACGTTCGCGCAATTCGGCAACAGTTTTGCCTTGATACATTTCTGGCTGCTGTAACCACTGCATTACTGCCTGGGTACTTTGGGTAATCGCCTGCTGATAAGCTTCAATGCTTTGTGCTGACGAGGCCAGAATTGGATTAATTTGTGACATTCGGTACTACTCCACTCAGACCGGTTTAACGCCAGCAGCTAACAGAGCCTGTTCAAATTTGCTCAGGAAGATTTCCAGCTCATCATCGGTTATCAGCAGAGATGGCAGCAGGCGTAAAACGCAACCGTTGCGACCACCGCGCTCCAGAATCAAGCCATTCTCAAAGCATTTCTTCTGAATCAACGCTGAGAGAGCACCATCTGCCGGGTAACAACCCATATGATCCTGTGTTTCTTCAGGCTTGACGATTTCCAGACCGAGCATTAAGCCCAGACCACGAACCTGACCGATAGCCGGGTAGCGTTTTTGCAGTTGTACCAGCTTGCCTTTCAGCCACTCGCCTTGCTGAGCAACTTTATCTGCAACATTTTTCTCTTTCAGATACTTGAGTGTTGTCAGACCGGTTGCCATCGCTAACTGGTTGCCACGGAAGGTGCCAGTGTGGTGACCTGGTTCCCAGGCATCAAACTCTTTCTTCAGGCCCAGTACGGCTAATGGCAAGCCACCGCCGACCGCTTTTGACATCACAATGATGTCTGGCTCAATACCCGCGTGCTCGAAGGCAAACAATTTGCCGGTACGAGAGAAACCAGCCTGCACTTCATCGATGATCAACAAAATGCCATGTTCCTGGGTCACTTTGCGAATACGTTGCAGCCATGCAGCAGGTGCTGGGTTTACGCCACCTTCACCTTGAACGGCTTCAAGGATGACTGCAGCAGGTTTACGAACGCCACTTTCAACATCATTAATTAGGTTTTCAAAGTAGTAGCTCAGTGCCGCAACACCTGCTTCACCACCGATCCCTAGTGGGCAACGATACTGGTGAGGATAAGGCAGGAACTGCACTTCTGGCATCAGACCATGAATGGCCTCTTTTGGTGACAAGTTACCGGTGACGGACAGTGCACCGTGCGTCATACCATGGTAACCGCCAGAGAAGCTAATAATACCACTGCGGCCAGTATGTTTTTTCGCCAATTTAATTGCTGCTTCTACAGCGTCAGCGCCTGATGGGCCGCAGAACTGGAGGCAATACTCTTTACCCTGACCTGGTAGTAAAGAGAGCAGATAAGCAGAAAACTCATCTTTTAATGGCGTTGTAAGATCAAGAGTATGCAACGGCAAGCCGCTGGTAATGACATTTTGGATACTCTGCAGAATGTCAGGGTGATTATGGCCAAGCGCTAACGTTCCAGCACCAGCCAGACAGTCAAGATAACGATTATTTTCAACGTCGGTAATCCATGAGCCCTGAGCTTTAGCTATCGCGAAGGGTAATTTGCGCGGGTAGCTTCTGACATTAGATTCAAATTCAGCTTGTCGCGCTAAATAAGTATCGTTAGTAGTTTTTGCAGACTGTGCATCTAAAGTATCAATACGGACTTTATCCGTCATCATATCTCTCCTACAACCGGAGGCTAAAGCTCACCGGTTGAATTAATTTAAAGGTAACTACAGTGAATAAAACGACGACAATATATGGCTTTTTACCCCGTTGCTCAATGATTAATTTTCATGATTAAAAACATGATGTTACAGTTATTTATTTTAATAGCCACACAATTAATGTGTATATGGGCGATGATAAGCATTAGAAATGGGTGTCAGGTATCTAATAATAGCCATTTTTAATATCTGGCCTGACCAGAAAGGGGCATGATGATAAGAAAGATGAGGAAAATATTTCGTTATATTGATGAGCAGAATGCGATAACGGAATAGAACCACAGTAAATGAGAAGATATGATGAGAAATATGAATCTGTTTTATGTAACACAGATGAAATATTAAATTATTCTTTCTTTATCGGCGGACAGGATTAGGATGACCGATGACCTGTCAGCTCGTCTTTTCATTTAATAAATGCCTCGCCTGATAAACAATAAACCCCGCCAGATGACAGGATTTAAACGAGGTAATGATATTTCTCGCTATCGGCTAAGGTAGTGGCCAGCTAGGGGGGGCATTGCTCATCACCTCAATCACCGAATCTTTAATTGCCAGCCAGCTGGTGGCTATCTCTGCGGTTGTCAGGCCAAGCAGACTGGTAGCAAACCAACATGAAGCACTGACACCCATCATCGTGCTGATAATAGCGAGAGCAGGGTAGTGCGATTGACGGAGCCTGATATTAAGCGTGCTTGCTATAAACATCAGAATCGCACTGATTAACGGCCAGCGCATTAACACGACGCCAGCGGTGATTGTACCCATAAAACGGTTCCTCGAAAGCAGACTCATTGGTGTTGACTGGAAGGGTTAAGACCGACAGCCAATGAACCAGCGTCAAAATATAAAAATGATTACCTGACTTTTGATATGTGAAGTCTATCACATTTTTTTATTGTGACAATCCGTTGCGTGGTCGATTTTTGAGCATTTTAGTACGCTAATGAGAACCTTTAAGCAGCACAGAAAAACCGACTGTCGCGGATAAAGAGAGAGGGGCTTTTAGAGCAGGGGGTCTTGGTCGATAAATATTGGGTCGTCACCCATAGCTGACCGCCGAACGGAGAGTTAAAGAGGAGTCGGCGGCATCGGCAAAATTAGCACTGGTGACGATAATCGCTGGGAGTACGGTCAAATGTGCGGCGGAATACACGAGAGAAGGTTTGCTGTGATACATATCCGTAATCCATCGCAATATCAAAAATAGGTCTTTTCGTGGAACGTAGTTCCTCGGCGGCCATTTGCAGACGACGCTGACGTATGTAATCACCTAAGGTCTGGCGCATTACAGTACGGAACATCCGCTGTAGATACCATTTTGAATATCCTGATTTTTTTGCCACTACATCAATATTAAGTGGCTGGTCAATATGAGAATCAATCCACTCAGTTAACGTATGAATGATGTCCTGGTGCGCCATAAATTATCCTCTATTACAGATTAGCCGGTTACTTTTTTGTGGAGTATAATTCCTCAAGTTAACTTGAGGTAAAGCGTATTTTGGAAAAGAAAAAAAATAGAATTAAAGCGCTGCTCACACCGGGTGAAGTTGCGAAGCGCAGTGGTGTTGCAGTCTCAACCTTGCATTTCTATGAGAGTAAGGGACTTATCAATAGTACGAGGAATGCTGGTAATCAGCGACGATACCGGCGCGATGTGTTGCGAACGGTTGGCATTATCAAAGTGGCGCAACGTATTGGGCTGCCATTAAGTACCGTGAGCGATGCTTTTGGCGCATTTTCAGATGGTCATGTGATTAATAAAAATGACTGGAAAAATCTCTCTTCTGTATGGCGTGAAGAACTGGATAGCCGTATTCGCATGCTGGTTGCTTTACGCGATCAGTTAGATGGCTGTATTGGGTGTGGATGTTTATCGGGAGTCGATTGCCCACTACGAAATCCAGGCGATAAATTAGGTGACGAAGGTACAGGAGCCAGACTATTACTGGATGAATAATTCCGTTCTGATGTAATGCATTTTTTACGGGTGTTGGAGGTGAGATAAACGGCTTACCAGGTATTTTTTGTTATCTTGTTACGCATAAACGATAACGTTTGCGCATACGATGACTATAAAATGACCTTACTGCCGTTTTATTGACGAAAATCATCAAACTTAGGTTGAAAATCCCTGTAATAAGGCTAGATAATCGTTTGCCTTCACTTTTATATGCTGATTGTTTGTATGCAGGTAAACGTTTGCTTCTTTGACTGATGATCAGTCAGGATGGCAGAACAACGAATAACGTGAGTTTTCTCTCATACAGATAAGTCGAATCCTAAAAATCTCAGGGGATGTTTCGTATGTCTACTCCTTCTCCACGTGCCGGCGGTCCGCTTGACGCCTGGTTTAAAATTTCTGCGCGTGGTAGTACCGTTCGCCAGGAACTCGTTGCTGGTCTGACGACATTTCTTGCTATGGTCTATTCGGTGATTGTTGTGCCGAGTATGCTGGGCAAAGCGGGTTTTCCACCGACAGCGGTTTTTGTTGCCACCTGTCTGGTTGCCGGTTTAGGTTCCATTCTGATGGGATTATGGGCCAACCTGCCGTTAGCGATTGGTTGTGCTATTTCCCTGACCGCATTTACGGCATTTAGCCTGGTGCTGGGACAAAGTATCAGTGTGCCTGTTGCGCTGGGTGCGGTATTCCTGATGGGGGTGCTGTTTACCATTATCTCTGTCACCGGGATCCGTAGTTGGATTTTGCGTAACTTGCCGATGGGCGTTGCGCATGGTGCTGGGATTGGTATCGGTCTGTTTCTGTTACTGATCGCCGCAAACGGAGTCGGCCTGGTGGTTAAAAATCCACTGGATGGTCTGCCAGTTGCTCTGGGTGATTTTGCCAGCTTCCCAGTCATAATGTCCTTAATCGGTCTGGCGGCTATTATTGGTCTGGAGAAGTTACGTGTACCTGGCGGTATCCTGCTGACAATTGTCGTGATATCTATCCTGGGGATGATTTTTGATCCATCGGTACATTTTACCGGTATCTTCGCAATGCCTTCTTTGCAAGATGAATCTGGTCATTCGTTAGTTGGGAGCCTGGATATCATCGGTGCACTGGATCCAATTGTCCTGCCCAGTGTTTTTGCGTTAGTAATGACTGCAGTATTTGATGCTACTGGAACTATCCGTGCTGTTGCAGGTCAGGCTAATCTGCTGGACAAAAATGGCCAGATTATCGATGGCGGTAAAGCACTGACCACTGACTCAGTGAGTAGCGTGTTTTCAGGTCTGGTCGGTGCTGCTCCTGCTGCCGTTTATATCGAGTCAGCTGCGGGTACAGCTGCTGGTGGTAAAACAGGTCTGACCGCACTTACAGTGGGGGTGTTATTCCTCTGCATTCTGTTCCTGTCACCGCTGTCATACCTGGTACCTGCTTACGCAACGGCACCTGCTCTGATGTATGTAGGCTTGCTGATGTTGAGCAATGTTTCAAAAATAGATTTTGCTGATTTTGTTGATGCGATGGCCGGGCTGATTACCGCCGTCTTTATCGTGCTGACCTGTAATATTGTTACCGGAATTATGATTGGTTTCGCTTCTCTGGTCATCGGTCGAGTTGTTGCGGGTGAATGGCGTAAATTGAATGTAGGAACTGTAGTCATTGCCGTTGCGCTGGTCGCTTTCTATGCGGGCGGCTGGGCTATCTAATATCCCTAAAGACGAGCTATTTTAAGGTAGCTCGTCACTCTGGTTTTAACCTCTCCTCCGCTTATTCTTAAAATCCATTATTAAAGCTGCGTTTGAATAGTGACGGGTATCCCACTGGGTATTGCCTGACTGTTGCCAGAAATTAAGGACGTTTTTTAGAAGATAACAGGGCCTATCCTGCAGAAAATAGTTTTAGTCTGTTTCAGACTTGCGATCACTGGAATTAGAAAGAAAAAAAGCCCTCTTTGTGGGGTCAGTTCAGGGGGCGGGGGCTTTAAAAATCATTACTGAGGTACGGGCAGTTCTTGTGGCAGAGGAGGTAATTCTTTCACTTCTAGTCGTACTTCGTAGCGCTTTCCTTTTTCCAGGATTGGAACATTTTTTACTGCATTGCTCAGCGTGTCATTGGGTGAATCAGTTTGCTGCATGATTAAATATAACGGCTGAGCAGGCGGTGGAGCCATAAAATCGGGGCGCTCGCTATTGTGGTGTGCTGGTCTAACTCTATCAACAGGTGCGGCAAAAACACTGGCAGTACAGGTAATCAGAGTGGCAGTAAGTAAAGCTTTCTTGAACATATTCATGGGGATTCTCTCCGCGTTATCATGATTTTATTTTTAGAAGGTTATCTTGAAATTGAGAGGAAAATAAGGACGCATCTTGAATGTACTATGAGGTTAAACACAGGCTTTGCATCCTGTTTTCGGGGGTATATTCAGGGTCTGGGTTTTCGTGAAATGCATCAGTAAAAATAAGAATGTAACCTGCCCTCTATACCCAAAATAATTCGAGTTGCTTTTAGGCGGCAAGCTCAGGCCATCGATTATGTGATTTGGCAACATGAGTACCGGCAACACCCAAGTAACTTGAAGTATGGCGGGTATATACTGTGTTTATGAGGGGTGTTGCATGATGATAAGCGCTTTATTATCGACTTCAGTGACTGGTTTATAAGGTCACTTTTGAAAAAACAGTCATATAGAGTTGTGTGCAGCAGGCAGGCGGATGCAATATAGAAAGATATGTCCTGACTCTACCATCACCTCTGTTAAAGATAGGAAATGGCCGCTCTTCTAAACTCAGCTTTAGGATAATTTTTTACAGATATCGGAACTAAGGAAAGCATGGAAATTTTCTTTACTATTCTCATTATGACCCTCGTGGTATCACTCTCTGGTGTGATAACGAAGGTATTACCTTTTCAGATCCCTCTCCCCCTGATACAGATAGGCATCGGTGCACTGCTTGCCTGGCCACAGTTTGGCTTGCATGTAGAGTTTGACCCCGAACTGTTTTTACTGCTGTTTATCCCACCGCTCCTGTTTGCGGATGGCTGGAAAACACCGGTAAATGAATTTCTGAGCCAGGGGCGGGAAATTATCGGTCTGGCTTTAGTTCTGGTAATCGTTACTGTCGTTGGGGTTGGGTTCCTGATTTACTTTATGGTGCCTGGGATCCCGCTAGTACCGGCATTTGCCTTGGCTGCGGTACTTTCACCGACTGATGCGGTGGCCTTATCTAGCATTGTGGGTGAAGGACGGATACCGAAGCGAATTATGGGTATTCTGCAGGGCGAAGCGTTAATGAACGACGCCTCTGGTCTGGTCTCTCTGAAACTGGCAGTTGCTGTCGCAATAGGGAGCATGGCGTTCACCGTCGGTGGTGCCAGTCTGGAATTCTTTAAAGTTGCTGTCGGTGGTTTACTGGCAGGTATCGCTATCAGCTGGTTATACGGTAAATCAATGCGTCTGATGAGCCGTTACAGTGGTGATGAACCCGCTATACAAACTCTGCTACTGCTGTTGCTGCCATTCGCTTCTTATCTGATAGCTGAACATATGGGTGTTTCTGGTATCCTGGCAGCCGTTGCGGCAGGGATGACTATCACTCGTGCGGGCGTACTGCGTAACGCTCCGCTGGCGATGCGTTTACGTGCCAACAGTGTCTGGGCGATGCTGGAGTTTGTGTTTAACGGCATGGTGTTCCTGTTATTGGGCCTGCAACTCCCAGGCATCCTGGAAACATCGATTAGCGCGGCTAATGCAGACCCAGATGTTGAGTTATGGATGCTCTTCCTGGATGTGGTGATTATCTATTTTGCCTTGATAATGTTGCGCTTCTTGTGGCTGTGGTCGATGAAACAGATTAGCCTCCACTTTATGAAAAAGCGTCCTCTGGCGTTTGGTTCATTCACTACCCGTGAGTTGTGTATTGCTTCATTTGCGGGTGTGCGTGGGGCGATAACACTGGCTGGTGTGCTCTCTATCCCATTACTGCTGTTAGATGGCACGCCGTTCCCGGCACGTTATGAGCTTATCTTTATTGCCGCAGGTGTCATTCTGTTCTCGTTATTTGCCGGGGTGATTATGCTGCCTATCCTGCTCAGACACGTTGATATGGGTGATCCACTGTTAATGCGTAAAGAAGAGCGTCTGGCCCGGGCGGCGACGGGTGAGGTGGCAATCGTGACAATTCAGAAAATGGAAGAGCGTCTGTCGGCAGATACCAAGGAAAATATCGATAACCAGCTACTGAAAGAAGTCAGTTCCCGGGTTATCGGTAATTTACGTCGTCGTATCGATGGCAGTAAGAACGCTGACAACAGCGAACTGGAAGAAAACCTTGAGCGTCGCTTCCGCTTAGCAGCACTACGTTCTGAACGTGGTGAGCTCTATCATTTGCGTGCAACCAAACAAATCAGTAACGAAACGCTGAAGAAATTGCTTCATGACCTCGATTTGCTTGAGACGTTGTTAATCGAGCAAGAGTAATTAGCTGGAATGTACTGGGGGCTTTGCCCCCAGTATTGTTTAAAAGTTAGTGAGAACGTCCTTCCTCAATACCAATCCCGGTTTGTGAACGAATAAACTGAGCACGGAACTTCTCGCGCTCCAGTTTGCCCTGCTCGGTATTATCCGTAGATGAGAATAGCCAGATACCGACAAAAGCGACCAGAATAGAAAACAGCGCCGGATACTCATAAGGGAATACGGCTTTCTCGTGACCGAGGATCTGTACCCAAACCGTAGGACCGAGGATCATCAGTCCCACCGCAGTTATCAACCCAAGCCAGCCACCGATCATCGCACCTCTTGTGGTCAGTTTTGACCAGTACATCGACAGCAGAATAATCGGGAAGTTACAGCTGGCAGCGATGGAGAAGGCCAGACCCACCATAAAGGCAATATTCTGATTTTCAAACAAAATACCTAACAGAATTGCCACAACACCCAGAATCAGGACAGTAATTTTTGACACTCTGAGTTCATCACGCTCACTGGCTCCTTTACGGAACACATTCGCGTACAGATCGTGAGAAACCGCTGAGGCTCCTGCCAGTGTCAGCCCGGCAACCACCGCAAGAATAGTGGCGAAGGCAACCGCAGAGATAAAGCCGAGGAACAGACTCCCGCCTACAGCATCAGACAGATGAACAGCAGCCATATTGGTGCCACCAATCAGCCCGCCAGCGGCATCTTTAAAGGCTGGATTCGCGCTGACCAGAACAATGGCGCCAAAACCGATAATGAAGGTCAGAATATAGAAATAACCCATAAAACCGGTGGCATAAAATACGCTTTTTCGCGCTTCACGAGCATCTTTGACGGTGAAGAAACGCATCAGAATATGTGGCAATCCGGCGGTACCAAACATGAGTCCGAGGCCGAGAGAGAGCGCTGAGATAGGATCCTTGACCAACCCGCCAGGGCTCATAATAGCGATCCCTTTAGGGTGCACAGCAATCGCTTCACTGAACAGATTATTGAAACTAAAGCCGACATGCTTCATCACCATAAAGGCCATAAAGCTGGCACCGAATAACAACAGGATGGCCTTAATTATCTGTACCCAAGTGGTAGCCAGCATGCCGCCAAACAGTACATAGAGCACCATCAGTACACCAACCAGGACCACGGCAATATGGTAATTCAGGCCAAATAACAGCTGGATAAGTTTACCGGCACCAACCATCTGGGCTATCAGATATAGCGCCACAACTACCAATGAACCACAGGCAGACAAAATACGAATCGGTTTTTGTTTCAGACGATAAGATGCCACATCCGCAAAGGTATAACGCCCCAGGTTGCGTAATCGTTCGGCTATTAAGAATAAAATGATGGGCCAGCCCACCAGAAAGCCGAGTGAATAGATTAGGCCATCAAAACCCGAGGTATAGACCAGCGCTGAAATACCCAGAAATGAGGCCGCTGACATAAAGTCACCGGCAATCGCCAGGCCATTCTGAAAGCCAGTGATATTACCACCAGCGGTATAGTAGTCGTTGCGTGAGCGGGTACGGCGTGATGCCCAATAGGTAATGTAGAGTGTCAGCAGGACGAAGATAAGGAACATTATAATCGCTTGCCAGTTAGTGGACTGACGCTCGACATCGCCAGTAAGAGCATCGGCGGCGAAAGCTCTGGCCGGTAAACTAAGGTACAGGGTGGTGAATATCGTCAAAAAATATTTCATGAAATTTTTACCTCATCCAGGATCTCACGATTTAAACGATCAAATTCACCATTGGCTCGCCAGACATAAATTCCGGTGAGAATAAAAGAGAAAACAATAATGCCAATTCCGATAGGAATACCGCGTGTCACAGTGGTTCCGGGATATAACGGCGTGCCAAGCCAGGCGGGAGCAAAGGCGATAAGTAAGATGAATCCAACATAAACAAATAACATCAGTAATGAGAGCGCGACTGCAAAACGTTGTCTTTTGGTGACGAGTTCTTTGAAATGCGCATTACTTTCTATCCGTTGATAAATATCGTCATTCATCGCAGAACCTCCAGGGTTCTTATCAAGGGGAATGGTACCCTCTCCCGAAAGGAGAGGGTGAAGCAGCAGGCGTTATAGCGTTACAGTTTTATCAGGAGGTGGTTAAGGTTTGTTTTTCTTCCAGCAGTTTCTCGACGACTCCCGGATCTGCCAGAGTCGAAGTATCCCCGAGGTTGCTGGTGTCCCCAGCAGCTATCTTACGTAGAATACGGCGCATTATTTTCCCGGAGCGGGTTTTGGGCAAGGAATCCGTCCAGTGCAAAATATCAGGTGTCGCCAGCGGGCCTATTTCTTTACGTACCCAATTACGGACTTCAGTATAGAGTTCTGGTGAAGGCTCTTCTCCATGATTCAAAGTCACGTAGGCATAAATTGCCTGACCTTTGATATTATGAGGAATGCCAACCACTGCCGCTTCGGCTATTTTCGGATGAGAAACTAAAGCTGACTCTATTTCAGCGGTACCCAGGCGGTGGCCAGAAACGTTCAGGACATCGTCCACACGGCCTGTTATCCAGTAGTAACCATCTTCGTCACGGCGAGCACCGTCACCACTGAAATACATATTCTTAAAGGTAGAGAAATAGGTTTGCTCAAAGCGTTCATGATCGCCAAACAGGGTACGTGCTTGCCCCGGCCATGAGTCGATAATCGCCAGATTACCTTCAGTTGCACCGAGTAGCGGATTACCTTCATTGTCCACTATTGCAGGTTGTACTCCAAAGAATGGATGAGTAGCTGAACCCGGTTTTAGTTCAGTCGCACCAGGTAGTGGTGCAATCATAAATCCGCCAGTTTCGGTCTGCCACCAGGTATCAACAATCGGGCAGTTTCCATTACCAATATGTTTTGAGTACCACTCCCAGGCTTCTGGATTGATAGGTTCACCGACTGAACCCAGCAGGCGTAATGAAGTACGACGGGTGCCTTCAGTGGCTTTATCACCTTCGGCCATTAAGGCCCTAATTGCGGTTGGTGCGGTATAGAGAATATTTACCTGATGCTTATCCACTACCTGAGCCATGCGATTAGGTTTAGGCCAGTTTGGTACACCTTCAAACATCAGAGTTGTGGCACCGCACGCCAGTGGGCCATACAGTAGATAACTATGCCCAGTGACCCAGCCGACATCTGCAGTACACCAATAAATATCACCAGGATGATAATCAAAGACATATTTAAAGCTTGTCGCGGCATAGACCAGGTATCCGCCGGTGGTATGCAGTACACCTTTTGGTTTTCCGGTTGAACCAGAGGTATAGAGAATAAATAGCGGATCTTCGGCATTCATCGCAACCGGCGTATGCTGATCACTGACCTGTTCAATCACCTCATGCCACCAGATATCACGGTTCGGGTGCCAGTCGATATTTCCACCGGTTCGTTTCAGCACAATTACACTATCAACACTGGTAACCTGTGGGTTTCTTAGGGCTTCATCGACATTTTTCTTCAATGGAATAGTGCGTCCGGCACGAACACCTTCATCAGCGGTGATGACCAGGCGAGTATGGGAATCGATGATTCGTCCGGCAACGGCTTCTGGTGAAAAACCGCCAAAAATCACCGAGTGGATAGCACCGATACGGGCGCAGGCCAGCATTGCAACAGCAGCTTCAGGCACCATTGGCATATAGATGGCAACGACATCCCCTTTTTTGATTCCCTGAGCAAGCAAAACATTAGCAAAGCGACACACATCCCGATGTAGTTCTCGATAAGAGATATGTTTGCTCTGAGAAGCATCATCGCCTTCCCAGATAATGGCCGTGGTGTCGCCCTGAGTTTCTAAATGACGATCGAGACAGTTAGCGGCAAGATTGAGGGTGCCATCTTCATACCATTTGATGGAGATATTTCCTGGCGCGAAAGAAGTATTTTTTACTTTTTGATAAGGCGTTATCCAATCAAGAATCTTTCCTTGTTCACCCCAGAAGGTATCCGGATCCTGAACTGACTGTTGATACATGGCTTGATACTGTTCTGGGTTTACCAGACAACGTTGTGCAATCGCTGCGGGGATAGCATATTTTTTCAATTGGCTCATGGCTTTTGGCTCTCCTTTAGTATGTTAATACTATGTCAAACAAACGTTAATAATAGGGGGGTTGGCAGCTTTGTTTATTTTTTGAGGGAGAGATCACGCATTAAAAATATGCCTAAAAGCGCTTTATAAATAATCGAGTCGAAAACCACAAAACATTAAAAAACAGGTTAAAAAAGAATGATTAAAACCATTCCATAACAACAGGTTATGATATATTTTATGATGAAAATCCTGTTTTAAATAAAAAACTAAGTGAATATAACTGCCTTTTAGCAGTCAGAGGGCATAGCATCGAGGTGTTGGTGATAAGTGTCTTGATAAACGTCTTGGTAGTTTATACCCGTCATACTTCAAGCTGCTTGGGCGTTGCATGCGCTACAGACAGCCGAATCACATAGTGGGTCTATGCTCATCGGCTGTCTTCTCTTTGCGCCTACAAGCAACTCGAATTATTTAGGGTATATAACCGTTATTATTTCACTATCAGTTTATAAAACCTTCGATGAAAAGAGTGCGAAAATATCAGGGGATAACGCTGGCATCTGTAAAGCTACATCTGACCAAATAGCCAGTGAGAGACTTAGGGACTATGATTGAGTGAGTAAACGGGGCTACTGTTATTGATGTTAATTTTCTTTGCCTGTGAGGACATAAAATGAAAAAAGAAAAACCACAAAACTTACCGACTTATCGTTTATTAACCGGCCCGGATGATGCGACCTTCTGCAGTCGAGTCTCTGAGGCTCTGGAACTGGGTTATGAGCTCTATGGCAACCCTTCTCTAACCTATAATTCGGATAAAAATGAAGTGATTGCAGCACAAGCGGTGATCTGGAGTAATGAGCGCGACTTGTATTAATTGATCGATTTTCTGCTGATTATTTTGCGCAGTAAGAAAAGGTGGCACGACCTGCCACCTTAAACAGATTACTTAAAGTTAAAGCTATCCGGATGATTGTCCAGGCTGCCTGTCAGCGCAGCAAACAGGACTGTTTTACCGTCAATGGATAAATCGTCACTGATATTTAACCAAGTCAGTTTTTGATGTACTGATTGTTCGCCCAGCGTCGAAAATACCCCAGCCAGGGTTTTTGATTCCGGGGAGTACAGCACTGCTATATTCTCTGCCGCACAGTCATGGGGCTTGCAGCTATTCAGTACAATATATTTTTTTCCATCAATAATGACATCCTGATTTTGGCTCGTAGTGCCTCCCTGAGTGACCCATTGCGGTAATTTTTGGCTACCCACCATTGTTTTAAAGGCTTCAGCTGTCGCTTTGTCAGTCGCCAGACTACTGACAGTCAGTGGTTCAGCGGCATAAGCAGAAAGGGCAGAGCAAGAAAGGGTCAGCGCGATGAGTATTCTTTTCATCAATAAAACTCCTGTGAATGCGAATAATTTCGCTATAGAGAACCATATGTTGTCGACTTCACTCTTCTATTCTAGTCTATAAGAGCGAAGAGAATATTTGCTGTAAAATGGCATGTGGCTTACAGAAGTAAACTGTTTATGGACAATAACGCCATAATGGGTAAATCGTTACTGACTGAAAAATCTATACTAGTTTTGATTTCGATCTAAACAAAAAAACACGTATTTCTTAATACAACCCGTATATCTACGAAAAATCAGGAGCTGATATGTCTGGTACTTTTGCCTCTCTTGCGGAAAAACGCAGAACCTCTTATACCCTTGGAAAAACGCTACCGGTCAGTGACGATGCCGTAGTTGAAATCATCAAAGAGGCCATTCGCCAGGCACCTTCTGCCTTTAACTCTCAGAGTTCACGTGCACTTATCCTGCTGGGTAAAGAGCATGAAAAATTCTGGGAACTCACTCGTGAGCAGCTGAGAAAACTGGTACCTGCGGATAAATTCCAACCGACTTCAGATAAAATTGATGGTTTTGCCGCAGCGGCTGGTTCAGTGCTGTTTTTTGAAGATCAGGATGTGGTGAAAGGGCTGCAAGAGTCATTCCCTTCTTATGCGGACAACTTCCCAGTATGGTCAGAGCACAGTACTGGTATCGCTCAGTATGCTGTATGGCTGGCACTGGCTGAAAAAGGTCTTGGTGTTAACTTACAGCACTATAACCCACTGGTTGATACGGATGTTCAGGCACAATGGAATGTTCCTGCTAGCTGGAAACTGCGTGCACAACTGAACTTTGGTTCTATTGCTAGCGAGACTCCGGTTGCTGCTAAAACCTTTATTGAAAATGACGCGCGTTTCATTATTGCTAAATAAAAACTGTTTGTGAGTTATCAGACCGCGTCTTGATGGTTGGGAAGTTGAATGCCTCTGTGCTTTCAGTTTCCTGACCCTTGCTTTCAAAAGTGATAATCCCTTCTTCCGACAGCTTATTATCTTAACTCCCTCTTCTGTACTATAAAAACTCCCCGGTCAGTGCATAGCAATCATTTTTTGGTTTTAGATTTATATTATTGGAAAAGTATTAGCCATTAGTTCACCAGGTTAAGTTAAAAACAACATCTCAACCAGGGTAGTCGAGATGTTGTTTCACTAGAGCTATTTTACTTACCATTTTTTCTGAACAGTACTCAACACATTTACTCTATGCAGGCACGGAATACTCCAAATGGAATAGGCTCTAAATACCAGTGTCAGTGTCAGTGTCAGTATCAGTATCAGTATCAGTATCAGTATCAGTATCAGTATCAGTATCAGTATCAATGTAATAAGTACTCATGATAACTTCATTCAGAAAGTAGCTATTATTTTCTGGGCTTGCTTCAGATAGATTAAGCACTATGTTATAGTTACTGTTACTACATGATGCATAGTTAGATAGTATATAAGCATAGATCTCAGAGGGTGTATTATTTTCTGTTGAGTAATACACTGCCGATATTACCCTTACTTTTGTTTCTCCACGAAAAATAACCTCTAGTGATAGAATAATAGGAACAGTATATCCCCAGTTTAGAACAGATAAGAAATCTATTTTTTTTAGCGTAGCCGATATTTGTGTTACGTCTCTATTTTTTTTAAAATAAATATCTTTTAGATCATTAGCTAACTCAGTTGGATAAGTCATAAGAGTACCTTCCTGTATGATTTTATTATTTAATTAGAACCTGCGCTTCAGCTCTATTTGGCCTTGAGGAAAACTCAACATATGTATACCCGTCATACTTCAAGTTGCTTGGGTGTTACCGCAGTGAGTGCCGCCGAATCACATAGTTTATCTATGCTCATCGACGGTTTTCCCTTTGCGTTTACAAGCAGCTCGAATTATTTTGGGTATATACGTTCTATTTTCTTCATACTGTTTTTAGCCAAAATGACAGTACCTTCTGGGATAAACTTTAAATATAAGTATCAATCTTTCAGAAGAATACTATCAATAAGATAATTATTGCTTTCTGGCGTTTTTTTAACGAGACTCATTACAATATTGTAATTATGATTATTACCTGATGCATAATCAGATAGCATGGAAACATAGATCTGAGGAAATGCATTTCCTGTTGTTTTTTCACAGAATATCGTTACATTTTTGAATTCCTCCCCTTCGGAAGTAATAATGTCGACTACTATTATAATGGGTTTAGTATTGTCAAGATTATAAACTTGTAAGCGATGTATTTTTTTTAATACGCCACTTAATTCTACTGAGTTAGTCATAATAATACCTACCTATCTATATAATTTATGATTTAATTAGAAACTGTCCCTTCAGGTCTATTTTAACCTTGGGGGAGTATCCGTGATATATACGTTCTGGTTTCTACGCGCTGTCAGTGGCAAGGCTGAATGCGCCTGCTAGCCCGATTTGCTTCAGATAGATTAACAATAATATTGTAGTTATCATTACTCACTGATATATAATCAGATAGCATGGGAATAGATATCTCAGAATGTATATTTTCATTTATTAATAATACACTACCGATACAGATTTTACTTCCATCCATCCAGGATAAGTATTCTCCAGTATTACTATAATGGGAGTATTCTATCCCAAATATAGACGGCTAAGACATCTGTTTTTGTCACTTAACAGTGAATACCCCAGAGTCTCTATTTATTTAGTGTAAATATATTTTAATGTATTAACTAATTTAGCTGGGTAAATTATAAGAATGTCTGTAATATAACTCGGTTATTTAGTTAAAATAACATACCTATTACATTTTAAATTATCTGGATATTTCCTTAGTGAAGCGTAATGAATAACAGAGTTTATTCGTGCTTTTATTTCTATTCAGGGGAAATAAATTCCAATATTATTATAATGGGAACATTACATCCCCCAATTATAAATGCATGAGAAGTTTATTTTTTACTTAATAGTGACCATTGACTATTTTACTGATAACTGGGGCAGGAGATAAGTATTAATATAAAAAACATATCTGCCACCAATGGCTAAACTAACCATGTTTATCAGGATTGGCGTCAGATACAATTATTAATATTATATGAAAATTCTGTCAAGAAAATAATTATATATTTTTAACCTGTTTCACAGTCAGGGAAATGTCTGTCTTTACCACAGCATATATTTTTTACACAAGCATATGATTTATAGGCATACCTTCCGGATACAGCCTATCGCACCTGTTTTTATGCCATATTATCCTGTCTGGTAGACCTATCATCAATCTGGAAAAGGCGTTTTGCGGGAAGGTTTGGCATATGCAGGATTACCGCGAATGACAATTTAATATGGGTGTGCCGTACAGACACTCCCTTTAAAATGCATTTTTTCTCAGGCGAGCAAACTCATGCTACGACTCTTGCTACTATTGTGCTGACGGACATTTGTAAGCATCACCAGTAAGCTCTATCACAGTGCCGACAGTCAGTGGTGAAGGTAAGAAGGCCTCATTTTTAACTAAAAATGCATTACCTCCCAGCACGTCAGTACGATTCATCGCAATATTTTTGACATCATCCCCTGGGTTTTTAGCCAGTGGATTTTCAGTTTTTACGATAAAAGACTGCACAAACGTACAAGATTTAGCTTCAGTTTCATCGATCTCTTTGACATCGGCACTGACACCTATTAATGGTGTAGCAGAGCATCCTGTCAGAAGTAAAAATGCGAAAGTAGATGGCAGTCTCATCATCATTTCTTAAGCTTCACATTTGAATGTCAGACGGGCAACACCGTGCAAGCCTGCACCTTCGGTCGTCAAATCGACAATATGCATTTTTTTACCCTGAGTAATACAGAAGTTGGTCGCATCTGTTTTTACTATCTTTTCCGCACCAGATATTCTGCCACGAGCCAGGGACGCTTCAGCTTCTGTATAGTATTGATTATCAAGCTTACGCTGGATATTGCTTTTATAAGCTAATCCAAATTTACCCACACTGGTTTCATCATTGTGGACGGCACAACCTGAAACCAGAAAAGCACCGAGCATTGTTACGATAGCTATTTTTTTCATTACACTTTCATCTCTATTCAGACTTAAGCACATATTGTAGTGATGATGTCTTCACACCACTGTGACCTGTTTTATAGAAAAATAATATAAATCAATACTTAGGCACTAGGAGTCTGACAGGTATAAGACTTCTAATGAGATCAGTCGTTATCGACTGTTTCGCTGCCTTATTCATCGGACAGGGGTTTAGTAAATCGCAGGTGTGTGGCGTTATACCCTTCCCGTGTATAAAAACGGTGGGCATCCACTCTTTTGGTGCTGGTTGATAGCTCCAGTAGTTCTGCATGGCGATAGCGGGCCTGTTGTTCAGCCCAAGCGAGCAGGGCTTTACCAACGCCCAGGCTACGTGCTTGCGGCATCACTATCAGTTCCTGAATTTCAGCTATCCAGCGCGCATGATGCAGATGAAATTGAAGCTGCAAGCTGATAAACCCCACCACTTCTGTCCCCAACCATGCCAGCTGATAATAAATATTTGGGTCGTTAAGATTCGCGGTCAAACCCTCTTTAATGACCTGACTATCGAGAGCCTGGTCCTGGCGTAATTCGCAAATCAGGGTATAGACAATGTCACTCTGTTCATGGGTGATGCCAGTGAAAGTTATAGGGGCAGACATAGCAGATTCCTGTAATAAAAATAAAGACGGGCTAAGGGCACAGATTGATACCACCGATACGGTTCTGATTTGATATCTGAGGCATATTTAAGAATAACTCAGAAATTGGGTTAAATCGATATCAGGGCCAGTACAGTGCTGAATGACTAATAGCGTCTATGCTTATTCAAGATGCTATTTACGCTTAACAGGGGTTCCTAATGATAGATATTAATCCGCAACGTATTCAGCAGGCTGTAGATTCAGCCTTTAGTACATACTCGGCACTACCGGGTGGTAAAAATGCAGACTATATTCCTTATTTGGCTCAAGTACCTGCAGATCTGGCCGCTGTCGTTGTGGTCACCCGTGACGGCAAGATTTATCATGCCGGGGATAGCCAGTATCGTTTTGCTCTCGAGTCTATTTCTAAAGTAAGTACTCTGGCATTGGCTCTTGAAGATGTAGGGCCTGATGTCGTGCAGGCAAAGATTGGTGCCAGCCCGACAGGTTTACCGTTCAACTCAGTTATGGCTCTGGAATTGCATAATGACAAGCCGTTCTCACCCCTGGTTAATGCTGGTGCGATGTCTGCAGCAAGTTTGATAACTGCCACAGACAGAGAGCAGCGCTGGCAACGCATACTGAAGATGCAACAGCAACTCGCGGGTGCGGCAGTGGCTTTGTCAGATGAAGTTAATCATTCAGAGCAAACCACTAACTTCCATAATCGGGCGATTGCATGGTTGTTGTATTCGGCTGGCACGTTATACAGCGATGCTATGGAAGCTTGTGATGTTTATACTCGCCAGTGTTCAGTACTATTTAACACTGTTGAACTGGCAACATTAGGCGCGACACTAGCAGCTGGAGGCATCAACCCAGTCACTCAGCAGCAGGTACTTAACAACAGTAATGTGCGCTATATTTTGGCCGAAATGATGATGGAAGGAATGTACGGTGCTTCTGGTGACTGGGCTTATCGCGTTGGATTACCAGCGAAAAGTGGTGTCGGCGGCGGAATAGTTGCTGTAGTACCTGGCATTATGGGAATTGCTGCTTTTTCCCCACCACTGGATGAAGAGGGTAATAGTGTACGCGGTCAAAAAATGGTAGCAGAGATAGCTAAACAGCTCGGATATAATCTTTTTGTTGCTTAAAATATCGAGCATTATGATATTCAGGGTGTAAGGGTACATACAATTAGTCATATTATGAGTAATTATTAAATGCCCTTAATCATTAGAGTGGTTTATAGGTACTGAATACCATAGTTGTACGGCGAAAATTTATTTTCACCGTACAACTAACGGGTTAGTTCTTTTTCACAAACTCAGATTTGAGTTTCATTGGACCAAAACCATCAATTTTACAATCAATATTATGGTCCCCTTCCACCAGACGAATGCTTTTAACTTTTGTACCTATTTTGAGCATAGAAGAACTGCCCTTAACTTTAAGGTCTTTAATCACGGTGACGTTGTCGCCGTCAGCCAACAAATTACCATTGGCATCTTTGACTATTAGCTGGTCATCCGCTTCGCCCGTTGCGGCATCATTCCATTCGTAGGCGCACTCAGGACAAATGTAGACACCATTATCTTCATAGGTGTACTCAGAATTGCATTTTGGGCAATGAGGTAGTGGCATTATCAGGTCCCCAAAGTAGGATAATGTTATGAAAAAAGAGCAGTCGATAACTGCAAAAAACGATGCAGAATTATACACTAAAACCCTACAGTTATCGGGATTATAGCGCAGAAGATGCGTTATTAAGTAGAAGTTGTAAAGATTCTGCCTGGAACGGTGGTTAAAATCTCAATTTAACTTAAAGTCTGGGTTTGAAATGCCGTTAACAACAGGTAATTTAACTTAATGCTGATAGCGCTCATGCAGTTGTGGCTCCGTTTTGTAGCCTGATATTTTTTAAATGAAAATAGTATATATCGAAAATAATTCGAGTCTCCTGTAGGCCGCGAGTGAAGTATGACGGGTATAGTGCTAACACTTCCTGTCACTTATCAGGGGTATGGTCAGGCTTGTAGATATCGATACAAAGGCAGAACCCGATGAAAATGAAGGGTATGAAAGTAAACGTAATAGAAAGGTTGGCCAAAATCGCCTTAAACCTTTATCAGAGAGTCGTTCTTTTTGTTGATATCATCCGCCAGCGATTTAATGTTGATTATTTGTTACGAATCACAAGGCGTGCTGGTATTTCTGCACTTTATTCGAGGAATAAATTAAAAAACCATAATCAATTTATTAGTATCCTTGGTGTTCCTGCTTTATTTGCCCGGCAGTATAATGCTGAGAAAAGTCCACTGTGCAGAGCAGTTTTCTACTCATCATCTGATGAGAGGGAAGACTACGGAGGAATGAAGATAGCCGTACCATTACAGGCTTCCACTCCAGCTGCGGTTTACTTTAAAAAATTTAATTTCTTACCCGACCAACAAATAATTAAAGAATTGGATCCCTCATCTTACGATTATATCGCCACCGATTTGGCTACGTGATTTAAAGATACGGATTACTACGTGACGTAAAAATTTAATAGATTACTTAATCACAGCGAACGATTTTTTATTATAAAAATAAATGCTCAGCATTAAAAAACTCGATTAATTTGAGTTAAGGTAATATTTTATGCACACGCAAACGATTTTCGAATTAAGTCAAGAAGTAGAGCGGTTATTACAACTCGCGTTACAGAATCTGAATACGCTAAAAGTTGCGCCACTAGCATTGCAGAACGATAAGAATATATCGTTAGCAGTTCATCACTCTTCAGTTCATCCGCTGAAATTTAGCTCTGAAGGTATAGATATACAGGCGGATATACTCAAAAATGAGCTGCGCAAAGTCACTCAGCATGAAATGGTGCTGGCAATTGTCGGTACGATGAAGGCAGGTAAATCAACGACGATCAATGCCATTATTGGTACTGAAGTATTACCTAATCGCAATCGTCCTATGACCGCACTACCGACATTGATTCGCCACACTCCAGGACAGCATGAGCCGATACTCCATTTCCCTCATGTGAAACCCATTGAAGCATTGATGGGCGAATTACAGAAAAAAATGGCAGAAACAGACCGCAAAAGTCTGGCGCGAAAGTTAGAAGTTGATCGAGATATGGACGCATTGCTGGACAGGATTATTGAGGGTACCCGTTTTGAAAGCCAATATTTAGGTGCCCGGCCTATCTTCCATTGCCTGAAAAGCCTGAATGATCTCGTGCGCCTGGCGGGCGCGCTGGACGTCTCATTCCCCTTTAAATCTTATGCAGTGATTGAACATATTCCCTTTATCGAAGTGGAGTTTGTTCATCTTGCCGGACTGAATAATGGTCAGGGACAGTTAACGTTACTGGATACTCCTGGGCCTAATGAAGCTGGCCAGCCACATTTACAAAGTATGCTTAATGAGCAGATCGCCAAGGCTTCGGCAATACTGGCGATTATGGACTATACGCAGCTGAAATCCGTTTCTGATGAAGAAGTTCGACGGGCGATTCAATGTGCTTCAAAGTCGATCCCGCTCTATATTTTAGTGAATAAATTTGATCAAAAAGACCGTAATAGCGATGATGAGTCTCAGATTAAGGCAATGGTAGCCGGTACACTGATGAAAGGGACTATTGATCCAGACAGAGTATTTCCTGTTTCAAGCATGTGGGGATATCTTGCTAACCGTACACGCTATGAACTGGATAAACGAGGACATCTGCCAGCTGTGGAGCAACATAGCTGGGTACAAGATTTCGCAGAAGAGGCTCTGGGACGACGCTGGCGTAATGAGGATCTGGCGGATGTAAATATTATTCGCCATGCCGCTGATTTATTGTGGGAAGACTCCATGCTGGGGCCGCCGATAGAAAATATCTTGCATACCGCTCATGCCAATGCCACACAATATGCTTTGCTCTCTGCTTGCCATAAATTGCTTGATTATGCTCAGGATACGGAGCGTTATTTACAGTTTCGCTCTCAGGGCCTGCAAGTGACCAACGAGGATCTACAACAGAAGATTGCTCACCTGGAGCAAGATGCTCTGTTACTGCAAAATACTCTCCAGGAACTGGACTTAAATATTCAACAAAAAATTACCACCACATTGGCGATTATTAACGACAGCATTGATAGTATTGAATTTCATCTTCATCATGCGATGAATGACTATTTTCGTGATGGCTTGATAGTAGGCGACCGAACCTCTTTTTCACAACAGGTTATCTCAACACAAGTAGTAGATTTTGCTCCTGGAAGTGAAAAAATTACCGTTGATCATGAAGCGCAAGCGCGAACTTCACTGCTGAAAATTCGGGCTTCTGGAGAGATACTGCTGTTCACTGCACTGGAAAGATTAACTACAGAACTGAATGCTGCATTCAGTGATCTGGAGACGACGCTGACAAACAGCCTACGTGAGGCATTAATCCCTATTGAAAAACGTGTCAGTGATGAGCTGGCAGAGGTAGGAGTTCACTCCCAAGTTAAGCTACCGTTCCTTCAGAGCAATCAGCTGCATTCTAACACGCATCATATTTTTACTAATATGATTGAACATCAGCAAGTCTTACCTCCCCAGGGAAGAATACGTGATATGTTAGCCCGCTGGCTGAGCCATAGTGAATGGTGTGCCGAATGTAGCCTATCTTCGCAGAGTGTTTATGTTATTGATTTAGTAATGCTTAAACAGAAATTGCATCAGCATATTACAGAGTATCTGGCTCATATTCGTCATATTGTAAGCACGCAACTTAATTCGTCAGTTACCGAGAGCATGGCACTATTTATTACTGATTTCTCCCATTCTCTTGATGCAATTCGCAGCAATCTGGCACAAAGCCTGGTTGCTCGAGAACAAAATGAGGCTGCACAGCTTTTATTACAAAATCAGCTTAAACAGTTCATCAGGACAGTACATTATATTCATGAAGACACCCGCTTACTGCGTAAGGACCTGCGGATGCTTTCGTCAGCGGAGAAAACATGAAGCATTTTGTACCGACCGGTCTTGGTCGAACATTAAAGTGTAGTAACGAAAAATTTGTCGTCGATTTCGCTCTTGGAATTGGAGTGGTACGTCAGCCACGACTTACTCAGCAGAGCAAGTCGTTTTATGAAAACTTGCGCAGTCAACTGGTTACGCAGTATCAGGATGCACAGCGCGGCCTCGATAGTGTATTTACTCCTCACTCCACGGCGGCAATATCATGGTTGACTGAGTTTATTACCAGTCTGGAACCTGGCTATTTAGCAACCAGACTGGTCAGAGAAAAACTGCTACAGCTTGGACAGACCCTTGGTCTGACGAATGTCGGTATATTTGACGGACATTCACAGCGAGAAAAGCTATGTGCACAACTTACTTTCAAACTGGAACAGATTGAAAGCCGCTTACAAAGCGTGGATCTTCTCGAGCATGGACGAAGGCACTATGAGCAAGTTTTTACTCGCTGGAATCATGGGCGCTATTTTCCATTTTCCCCTGCCGGGCGTTGCTATATTGCGCTTCAGGAGCTTTATTGGGGCGAGTTTGGCGAAGCTATTCTGCTCAGTGATGATGTACAGAAAACCCGTTTAATTGAAGAGATAAGAGCTCGAGTGATTGATAAATTAGCCAGCGAAGCCAATGCTTCAATCAATACTCGTCATTATTATCACGGATGGTTAGCCGCTCCATCCTCTCCAGGTGTACTGGAATATAAAGAAGCTCTCGCTTGGTTAGGGAATACATGCCACATCGAAAAGCAACCGATAAGCTACTCAGTGACTCAGACCTGGCGTGGTATTTCTCTGGGTATGCCACGTATCTGTTCTGCAATGCGTCTGGGCGGTGCTCTGGTGGATGAGCAGCTAGTCCACAGGTTTGACTGATAAGGAAGCAGCAGGGGCAATTTCATGGATATGTGCGTTCATCCATCCTGCCAGGGAGTCCAGGGTGGGGCGCAGCGATTTACCCAGTTCGGTTATCTGATATTCCACTCTCGGAGGAACCTCGGCAAATACTTGTCTGGTCACCAGACCCCGCATTTCAAACTGGCGTAACTGACGGGTCAGTTCCTTTTGCGTAATAGGATGTACTGCACGCTGCAATACACTAAAACGTACGGGATCCTCAATCACCATCAGGCGATAAATAATTGGAATCGCCCATTTCCCGGCAACTAAATTCACAAAATTCACCATCGGACAGGATTCTCCTGCTGCGGGTAGTGCTGAAATTTTTTTTACCACGTTAACTCCCATGAAATCTAAAAGCATACTTTTATGTGCTTTAGTATCCAATCGGTGCCTACTATCCAAAGGATATCATAACAGAAATAATAGTCTTATCAGTTAACGAGAGGTGAATTTATGGGCAGATTAACCGGCAAGTATGCATTGATTACTGGAGCAACCAGCGGTATTGGATTTGAAACTGCGCGACAATTTATTGCTGAAGGAGCCACTGTGGCTATTACCGGGCGCAATGAGCAGGGGTTACTCGAAGCAAAAAAAATTCTCGGTGATGTGCAAATAATCAAAAGTGATGCTGGCGATATCGCCGGACAGCGTCTTGTTGCTCAAGAACTGGCGGTGCTATGGCCTAGATTGGATGTGGTATACATCAATGCCGGAGATGTTACCCATCACTTGCTGGAGGAGTGGGATGAAGAATCCTATGACCAGTTGATGAATACCAACCTTAAAGGACCTTTTTTCCTGATTCAGGCACTGCTACCGCAGCTCGCTAACCCTTCGTCAGTCATTGTTTGTGGTTCCACGAGTGCGCGTATTGGCCTGCCACAGAGTAGTGCCTATGCTGCCAGTAAAGCCGGAATATTATCGCTGGCACGTACACTTTCTGGAGAGCTCCACCCAAGAGGTATTCGGGTTAATGGACTTAGCCCGGGACCAACGGAAACACCAGCCTTGGGTAAATTAGGCAGCGGTCCGGCAGACGATGTATTACGCGAGAATATTCGTAAATTGGTTCCGGTTGGTCGTCTGGGTACCGTACTGGAACTGGCAAAAGCCGCTGTTTTTCTGGCCTCTGATGAGTCAGCTTTTATCGTTGGCACAGATTTGCTGGTGGATGGCGGTGTTGCTAATTTATAGATAATGACTGGCGAGAGAACGTTATTCTCTCGCCAGTAGTATCTCAGGATGGACGGGCGCTATTTTCCAGTCTGCGCTGTTTGACAGAAGACCAGATAAAGGCGAAAACAAAGACCACAGATAAGCACACGACGATGGTGGGTGCAGGAGCGCTGTCGATAAAAAAGGATAAATAAACGCCAATAAACGAAAATGAAATGGCGATTAACAGCGCTACGACCATCATTGAGAAGAACGTCCGTGTTAACAGTGAAGCAATTGCTCCTGGAGCAATCAGCAGTGAAATAGAAAGAATAATTCCAACTGCTTTTAAGGCAGCGACAATGGTCAGTGATACCAGACAGAGCAGGCCATAGTTCAGGAGTTTAACGTTTAAACCAGAAACTTGAGCCTGAATAGGATCAAAAGCATGAAGTAAGAAATCACGCCATTTAACCAGCACAATCACTGCAGTAATCAGTACGATAGCGGCTGTTTGCCAGATATCACTCCAGCTGACACCAAGCATATCGCCAAACAGAATATGATCGAGATGAACTTCAGGCTTGAGATAAACGTACAGAACCAGGCCCGCTCCGAACATCCCTGAAAATACAATACCCATTACGGTATCACGCTTAATACGACTATTTTCCTGTAAATACCCAGTGGCCAGAGCACAAAATAGCCCGGCAATAAAGGCTCCGACTCCCAATGGCAGACCAACCATCCAGGCCAGAACAATTCCTGGAAAGACTGCATGGCTCATGGCATCACCCATCAGTGCCCAACCCTTTAATACCAGGAAGCACGATAACAGGGCACAGGGGATGGCGACCAAGGTGGTCATCACCAGGGCGTTAATCATAAAATCAAACTGGAATGGCGAGAGTAAGGTCTCTAATAAGCTCATCATTCAGACTCCATACTCAGGCGCGCCCGGCGGCGGCTAGCTATCAATCCATGTTTTGGCGCTAATAAGAATGTTATAAGAAATATCAGCGTTTGCAGAATGACAATAATCCCCCCTGTTGCGCCATCAAGAAAATAGCTAATCCAAGTGCCTGTCGCACTAGTAAGCGTACCCAGAGTGACAGAAATGATCAGGAGTTTTGGGAATCTATCGGTTAGTAAATAAGCCGTTGCCCCTGGGGTCACGACCATACAAATCACCAGAAACGCCCCGACTGTTTGCAAGGCAGCCACCGTGGTGACAGAAAGTAGTGTGAAAAAGAGCCCTTTTAACCATAGCGGATTGAGTCCGATAGAGCGGGCGTGGTTTTCATCAAAAAAGGTCACCATCAAATCTTTCCACTTCAGCAGCAAAATGGCGAGTGAAGTGAAGCCAATAATAGCCAGTTGGATAATATCTGAATGATCTATTGCCAGGATATTACCGAGCACAATGGTTTGAATATTTACTGAGGTGGGGTTAAGCGAGACCATAAACAGGCCAAGACCAAAGAAGGATGAGAAGATTAGACCAATAATGGTATCTTCCCGCAGCTTAGTGCGCTGATTTAAAAACAGCATTGTCGCGGCAGCCAGCCCCCCGGAAAAAAATGCGCCAATAGAAAAGGGCAGCCCCAGCATATAGGCACCAGCAACACCGGGTACGATAGAATGGGAGAGTGCATCACCGATCAGTGACCAGCCTTTTAGCATTAAGTAGCAAGAGAGAAATGCACAGACTCCGCCCACCAGGGCAGAAACCCAGATGGCATTAAACATATAGTTGTAGCTGAAAGGCTCAAGCAGCAAGGATATCAACTTACTCCTCCTTCGACGGAACACGAATAAATGGGCGCTCATCGTCGGTCAGTACGCTGGTTTCCGATCCGGTTAATTTGACGTGGCGCAGTACACCACTAAATGCCAGTTCAAGATTTTCCTGCGTAAAGGTTTCTCGAGTCGGGCCATAGGCCAGAATGGTTCCCTTCACCAGTACGGTGTAATCACAATAGTCGGTGACTGCTCCCAGATTATGTGTCGAAACCAGCATGGTGCGGCCTTCATTACGCAGTTCGCGCAGTAGTTGAATAATCTGTTCTTCTGTTTTGACATCCACCCCTGTGAATGGCTCATCGAGTAAAATAACCTGTCCATCCTGGGCTATCGAGCGAGCAAGAAAGACGCGTTTTTTTTGCCCACCAGAAAGCTCACCGATTTGCCGGTGGCGATACTCAATCATGCCAACGCGTTCCAGAGCGTAATCCACTGCCTGTTTGTCAGCTTTACTCGCAATACGTAACATACCCATATGACCAAAACGGCCCATCATCACGACATCTTCGACCAGTACAGGGAAGGTCCAGTCGACATCCTCAGACTGAGGAACATAAGAAACCTGATTACGACGCAGAGCCTGACGAGTCGGCTGGCCAAGGATAGAAATGCTTCCTTGAGCCAGACGAACAAAACCCATAATGGCTTTAAATAGAGTCGATTTACCAGAACCGTTCACGCCAACCAGTGCGGCAATGGTGCCCGTAGGGATCTCAAAATTAGCATCTCTCAGCGCAGTATGGCCGTTACGATAAGTGACACTTGCGTTCTTCACCACAATGCCTGGCGTGCGACTCATTTTTGCATCCCTTTATTAATCCCATCAGTGATAGTGCTGGTGGTGATATGTAACAAGTCAAGATAGGTCGGTACCGGGCCATCAGCAGCACTTAAGGAATCAACATACAAGACGCCACCATAATGTGCACCTGACTCACGGGCCGCCTGACGGGCAGGTTTATCCGAAATGGTGCTTTCACTAAATATAGTCGGAATATTGTGCTGACGAATGGTATCAATGACTTTCCGGACTTGCTGTGGCGTACCTTGCTGGTCAGCATTAATCGGCCACAGATACAGTTCTTTCATATCGAGGTCACGTGCCAGATAGGAAAATGCACCTTCACTACTTACTAGCCAGCGTTTATCTGCGGGGATTTTGGCTAACTCAAGGCGCAAAGGTTCGATAGTCTGGCTAATTTTCTGCTTATAGACTTCAGCATTTTTCTTATAGGTTTCAGCATTATCAGGATCATATTTTACAAAGGCATCACGAATATTATCGACATAAATCAGCGCATTTTTTGGCGACATCCAGGCATGAGGATTAGGTTTACCGTTATAAGGTCCTTCTGTTATTCCTGTTGGCTCAATACCAGTGGTAACGATAACTTCCGGGACACCATTAAGATGCTGATAAAATTTCTCAAACCAGATTTCAAGATTCATGCCGTTGGCGAGGATCAGATTGGCACCTTGCGCCCGACGAATATCACCCGGAGTGGGCTGATATTCATGAATTTCCGCACCCGGTTTGGTTATTGACTCAACGTCTGCGGCATCTCCTGCCACATTTTTAGCCATATCAGCGATAATCGTAAAAGTAGTGACAGCCTTGAATTTTTCTTGGGCGTGAGCAGGGAATTGCAACAGAGCCAGAACAATACCGGCGAGAGTGACTATCTGTTTCATTCTATTTTTTCTGGGCATCATATTCTCTCGGAGGGGGGATTTATTCATCATTTATAGCATCTGCTATAAAACATAGCCTGTGCTATTTTTAAATGCAAATAATTATCACTTATGAATAGAGAAGATGAGAGGTAGTGAGCAGAAATGGGATCAGGCAGATAACAGTATCCTGCTACCTGCCTGGGAAAGGTTACAGTGCTAGCCCGTCAAAATCTGAGGCGGAATGACGCTCAGCTAACTGCACGTCGCCCCATGTCCGATTAACAATACGACCCCGTTTCACCGCCGGACGACTGGCAATCTCCTCGGCCCAGCGCTGGACATGACGATAAGAAGCGATATCAAGGAAATTAGACGCTTCATAGAGTTCGCCGCGTACCAGATTACCGTACCATGGCCAGATAGCGATATCGGCAATGGTATAGTCTTCTCCAGCGATAAAACGATGTTTGGCTAACTGTTTATCCAGAACATCCAACTGACGCTTGGCTTCCATAGTGAAGCGATTGATGGCGTACTCTATTTTTTCTGGTGCATAGTGATAAAAATGCCCAAATCCCCCCCCCAGATAAGGTGCAGACCCTTGTAACCAGAATAGCCAGTTCAGCGTTTCAGTACGGGCATGGATATCTTTTGGCAGGAAGTGACCAAATTTCTCTGCCAGATAAAGCAAAATGGCACCAGACTCAAATACCCTAATCGGTGGATTAGCCGAGTTATCCAGCAATGCGGGGATTTTTGAATTGGGATTGACTCCGACAAAACCACTGGAGAATTGATCGCCAGCACCAATGTTGATTAAATAAGCATCGTATTCAGCAGTACTAACCCCTGCTGCCAGCAACTCTTCGAGCAGAATCGTTACTTTCTGTCCGTTGGGTGTACCCATAGAATAGAGCTGTAACGGATGCTCACCAACAGGCAATATTTTTTCATGCGTAGAGCCTGAAATTGGACGATTAATATTAGAAAATTTTCCTGCTTCAGTGGTATTCCAGACCCAGGTTTTCGGAGGATGGTAGTGATGTTCAGACATAAGATGATTCGCCTTCTTCGCTAAGGGTAACTATTAATCATTACCCTGATATCGGCTATCAGGGAAGTAGATATCGACCATATCGCCAGAAATGCTAAATTTTTTCGTTGCTTATGCAGGTTTCAGACCGGGTTGCACGATACTGTAGACTTGACCATTCAGCGCCGGGCTACTGGCGAGTTTAATCACTTCGGCAGCAACATCTGCACGTATCACCAGACCATGTATATCGTCAGCCTGCAAGCGTTGTGCCTTACCAGTAGGTTCGCCATGCAGTAGGCCACCAGGACGGAGAATAGCAAAATCCAGAGAACTGGTTTGTAACCAGCTCTCAGCAAGCGATTTTTCCCGTACCGCCTGACCAAACGCTGCTTTATAGCGAGGGGAAAGATAAGCCCAGCTATCACCGCAACCAAGAGAAGTTACCAGCACCATACGTGAGATCCCAGAATGTTCGGCTGCATTGATAACGGTGCGATGAGCCAGGTAATCTTGCGTTCCTCCCATGGTCGATATAACGGTAGCACCAACTCCCGCAAGCTTACATGCCTGGGTGACAATATTTTCATCACAAGCATCGCCTACTAGTACTGTCGCACCTTGCTCACGCAGGAACTGTGCCGACTCTTCTTTTCTGACTACTGCTATAACGGGTTGTGATGCTTTCAGTGCTTGTAAAGCAGTTAACAGACCAACACCTTTACCACCAGCCCCAAAAATTAACCAAGGTGTCATACTCTTTTCCTCTGGATTATGTATTCGTTATCACTCTTCTTAACGACAGCATCGCGTAACCAAGAGAGTGGCGCAATATATAATGTTTTATCAGGCTTAGGTGGCTGATAGCGCTAAAAACAGTGTCCAGATAAAGTGAGTATGACGGAGATAAACCCGCAGAGCAGGGGGAGCATGAGGACATACTACTTGATACATATCGAAGAAGTGACTTACTTAGAAGAGATTAATTAGCGTGGATTTTATTAATGAAATCGATGATTACTAAATATAAATTAATCGCAGAACCAGTCTTTGTTTTTATTACTGATAGTTAATACTGATGAATTTATTTCCTCTAAATGAAAACGCATTGAGGTTTCGGCTTTTTCAGGATCACGCTGCTGAATTGCTGAGAATATATCGAGGTGCTGTTGATACAGGCCGTGGAGGGGAGAGGTTTGCTCCAGACTCATAAATCGAACACGGTCAACGTTAACTTTAATATTTTCTATAGTACTCCATGCTAATGGACAGTCAGCCATTAAGGATATCTGTTGATGGAATTCGTCATCTAAGTGAAGAAAATCATGAAGTTGTTTTTGTTCAACGGCCAGTTTTTGCTGATGGATATTTTGTTCTAACTGTAGCATTTGCGTATCAGTAGCCAGTTCAGTGGCGCGACGAACCACAGCACACTCTATTGCTTTACGAATGAAGCAGCCATCATTGACATGACGGACAGATATTTTATTAACGAAACTACCTCTTTGTGGCCGGACTTGAATAAGACCACTTTCTGCTAGCTTTATAAATGCTTCACGCACGGGTTGACGAGAGACATTAAATCGAACTGAGACTTCTTTTTCTGATAAAACGGTACCAGGAAGAATATTGCAATGGACTATATCACGTTGCAAAATATTAAAAATTTGCTTATTGACCGGCAGGATCGGATCCAGTTCCATTTACAGTACCTTTGTACATTCAGAGCTGTATCTTAATGAACACATTATATAAATTCAAGGAGTTTGGTTGTTTGATGCGGAAGGCTCAGAGAGTTATGATTCGATGGATATCAGGCCTGACTATGGTCTTGGCCCAGGTAACTGAATCACATATACCCGTCATACCTCAAGTCGCTTGGGCGTTGCCAGCGATCATGCCGCCGAATCACATAGTTTATCTATGCTCATCGACGGCCTGAACTTGTCGCTTACAAGCTATACACTGTTCTGAATGACACTATTTTGCTGCGTCGTCCATAATCGTTAAATCACGGTCTTTAACTTCAGGCATTATATATGCTGCAAGGAAACTGATTGTTGAATAAACCATGAGCATATAGGCAATCGGGTGCCAGGAACCGGTCATATTACACAGAATACCGGCAACGATAGGGCCAAGGCCAACCGCGACCAGCCCACCCGTTTCTTTTGCAATAGCCAGACGCGTAAAGCGATTACGAGCACCAAAGAGTTCAGCCATGGTAATGTTTTCCAGGGCAAATAATCCCAGAACGGCAAAGTTATGAATAATAATCATGGAAAGCATTATCACACTTGGCTCATAACTCTTATCGACAATAATAGAGATCATCGGCCACGCGAGAATCAAACCGGACAGGCTCATAATCATATAAGGAATACGACGGCCAACTTTATCCGAAATCCAGCCTAGTAGTGGGATAGTAATGAAACCAAGTATCGAACTGATCATTAATGCATCGGTAGGTATATATTTATCAAACAGTAATGTTTGCACCATATAGCCAGCAAGGAATGTCTGAATCAACCCTGAATTACCTGCCTGACCAAAGCGCAGACCTGTTGCCAGCCAGAAAGATTTACTTTTTAACATGGCGCCCAGAGAGGTTTGATCATCTTTGTTAGCGGCAGGGGCAGCATCATTGTCATTCACTTTCTCAAAGACCGGGCTTTCCTTAAGATTTAAACGTAGCCAGATAGCAAAGATCATAACGACTGCACTGGCAAGGAACGGAATACGCCAGCCCCATTCGAGCAGCTCGCTGCGATCGAGCCAGAAAAACATAAATGCCCAAATAGCGGTTGCACTCAATGTGCCACAGTTAGTTCCCATCGCTACCAGCGAGGAGATAATGCCGCGTTTACCTTTGGGAGCATATTCGGCAAGCATAGTTCCTGCCCCGGCAATTTCAGCACCGGCTCCAAACCCTTGAACAATCCTCAAGGTAACCAGTAGTAGTGGAGCAAGGATCCCAACCTGTGCATAAGTCGGTAGTACACCAATTAATGTGGTACAGATTCCCATCATGGTGATGGTAATAAATAGAACTCTTTTTCTGCCAATGCTATCGCCCATTTTTCCAAAGAAGAATGCACCAGCAAGTCTTGCTACATATCCAGCACCATATGTTCCCATGGCAAGAATAAGCGCCATGGCTGCAGATTGTTCGGGAAAGAAAATTTGATGGAAAACTAATGCCGCACCTAAGGAATAAAGTTGAAAATCCATAAATTCAAGAGCTGTACCTAGCCAGCCTGAAACGGCGGCACGGGTCAGGTCTTTTGATGACCGCACTACTTTAACTTCACTCATAGAATTCTCTTTATGATTGTAGAGTAAGAAATATTATTTATTTGAGTATGTTTGTTAGCAGGATGAATTAGTCAGTGGAAAAATTAAGTAGCACTTTGCAGCACTGTCGTTGGTCTTTCTCAAATACATCTAAGGCTTTAATTATTTCTGAATAATGAAATTTATGAGTGATTAATTTATCAGGGTCGATAAGGTTTTTTTCTAACCAGCTAATGACAATTGGAAATTTATTGGCATTAAGTCTTGATGAGAATATGGATATTTCTTTTCCAGTAATATTCTGTTGAACTATTTCTGATGGATGGCTTGAAAAGCCCATAATAACAATTCGTGCCGCAGGTGATGCCAATAAAATAGCTTCTTGTAATATTGTTGGATGACATGCAGCATCTATTATCAATGTGGGTTTAATGTTCTTTTCAGCAAGTACTGATGCTAATGATTGTTGCGCGTTATCAATGACCCAGTCTGCGCCAGATACTTGCGCCATCGCTAATCTTTCAGGAATACGATCGACGACGATAACCTGAGAGACGTTATAGACATTCTTCAGTACCTGAACTGTCGTCAGTCCCATCGGGCCTGCACCGTATATCAACGCGATGTCATTCTCAGTGGGGGATACCTGGCCTGTTACATTGGCTGCGATAGTAAAAGGCTCAATCATTACCGCAAAATGGTCAGGAATGGTGTCAGGAATAAACCAGGCATTTTTTTCTGGCACTACAGCATATTCACTGAATCCGCCATCTCGGTGTACGCCGAGAACGACAAGATCGCTACAAACATTCGGTTTACCAATAGAACAAGGGTAGCAGTGACCGCAGCTGATGACCGGATCAACGGAGACACGCTGTCCTACTCTGGCGGGATCGACACCTTCACCAACACTGTCTATAAGGCCAAAAAACTCATGGCCAATGACGCGCGGATATTTAGCAAACGGATTATGACCGTGATAAATATGGCTATCGGACCCACAAATACCAGCCAGCTTGATCTTTACGCGGACTTCTCCGTTAGCGGGCTCAGGAAGCTGACGCTCGGCGATCTTTAACGTATCAGGTTTTTCTATAACGATGCTTTTCATTGTCAAATCCTCCTTTACCAGTTCCACAAGGTGCCATCTTCGAGACGCGCTACAGGCAAATAAGCGGGTTCATAGGGATATTTTGCAGCCAGTTTTTCATCAAACTCGATACCCAGCCCTGGTTTATTTCCAGGGTGCATATAGCCATCGTTGAACGTCCAGCTATGAGGGAATACCTCCAGCATTTGCTCGGAGTATCCCATATATTCCTGGACACCAAAGTTAGGTACCCATAAATCGAAGTGAAGCGCGGCAGCCATACAAACCGGTGAGAGATCTGATGGGCCATGTGATCCGGTACGAACTTGATAGAGCGAGGCAAAGTCTGCAATACGACGCATGCCGGTGATACCGCCAGCGTGAGTAATCGTTGTACGAATATAATCGATCAACTGTTCTTCAATCAGCTGCTTGCAGTCCCAGATACTGTTGAAGACTTCGCCGACTGCGATCGGCGTGACCGTATGTTGACGAATTAAGCGGAAGCATTCCTGATTCTCTGCTGGAGTAGGATCTTCCATCCAGAATAAACGATATTCTTCAATGCTTTTACCAAAACGCGCAGCTTCAATTGGCGTCAGACGGTGATGCATGTCATGCAGCAGGTGCTCTTCAAAGCCAAATCTTTCACGGACGCTTTCAAACAATTTAGGGGTGAAATCCAGATATTTTTCTGTCGACCACAGCTGTTCTTCAGGCCATAACCCTTTGGTTGCGGGTTCGTAAGCAAGCCCTTTTCCTTTCGACATGCCGTAGGTGGTCTTCATCCCAGGGACACCACACTGCACACGAATGGCTTTGAACCCCATTTCTTTATGGCGAGCGTAGTCATCTAATACTTCGTCAATACTCTGTCCGGTAGTATGGCAATAGACCATAACGCCTTCACGGGATGCTCCGCCGAGTAATTGATAAAGTGGCATATTGGCGGCTTTTGCCTTTATGTCCCATAGTGCCATATCGATAGCGGAAATGGCCGACATCGTGACTGGCCCCCGGCGCCAGTAGGCACCTTTGTAGAAAAATTGCCAGATGTCTTCGATACGATGGGCGTCACGTCCCACTAGCTGTGGGCACAAATGGTCTTTCAGATAGGAGGCGACTGAGAGTTCACGACCATTTAGTGTTGCATCACCAAGGCCTGTGATGCCGTCTTCGGTGGTGATTTTTAAGGTGACAAAGTTACGCCCAGGACAGGTAACGAATACTTCTGCTTTTACAATTTTCATATTTTCTTCCGCTGTAAGACCTACTGCCTCGCTGTGGAATGAATATATTTTCACTCCATCTACCATACAAGTATGTTTTTATCTAAATTAGACATATCTCACAGATTTATTGTGATGACAGGTGGTGATTTAGATTGATCAGAAGTGATATTTTTTATGCTTTTGAGAATTTAAATATCTTTATTATCAGATGGTTATTTTTATTTTGAAGGTTTCACTGAGTGGGCGGAATAACATGTTTAACGGGCAACAGACTTACTTCCGTTGCCTGAGGGCTGAACTCTGCATGCCGAATCACATCGTCTATCTATGCTTATCGCGCGCTTCACGCAGTACCTGCAGGCAACTCGAACTATTTCAGCTAAATGTTTATCGGTTATCTGAGTTTTCTATTTTTTCATCAATACGTTGCAGCATATATGAATAAAATGGATTTGATGAAATACGCATCAATGAGTCCATTCCAACGCTCAGTACCGACCTTTCACCACGGGCTGTAATGGTGCCAAGGCTGGCACCGTATTGATCAGGTTGATCAGGATAACGACCATAGAGTGAATCACTCATTGGGAAGGGTAAGGCCACATGAGATAACGAGAAAATATCTGGTGGATACACTAATCCGGTCGGAACCAAAGTCTCATTCACCTGGCCTGCCTGGGTGGTTAGCGCTATAGTTTCATCACTTTGCGGTGCAACGTTAGTGATAATTGTCACGCTGTAATTACGCGGTGGTGGCGGTAATAAACGTGTCAAAGCGGTATAAGAAGAGGTTCTCAGTAACAGACCTATATTAGCTGCATGATTTAAATCGAATAATATGACTTCACTCCCATTCTTCGGTAACTGGTTATACAGGGCGGTTACCACTGCCCGAGTACTGACCGTTGAGTCCATTAATGACTGGAAAGTTAAGATAGGTGGTAACGCATCCAGTCTATTATTTCTGGCATCTCGTGCAATTTGCTGTTGTAACGCGGACGTCAGTAAATAGGATTGCCGTCCAGCATTAACAGGGAATGAATTATATTTAAAAGGGTTAAACTCTGGCACTATTCCGAGCCAGGCTGATTTGGTGAAAGCGGGGAAGATAGCAGGCCAGCCTGCAATACCGGCAAAGCGTGCAAAACGGGTGACGCCAATCATCGGGGATATCAGAATCACGCGATCAGGTTTTGCCTGTCTGGGGTTATCCAGAGAGTCCAGCGTATACTTTATGGCCAGTGCACCACCGTTTGAGAAACCCACGATATGCAGGGGTAAATTAGAGCCGCTCATGATCCTGGCTTTACGAACAGCAAGGCGTGTCGCGGCTAACCAGTCTTGCCATTTTACATCCGTCAATGCGCCAGGGACTGTGCCATGCGCTGGTAAGCGAATACCAATAGCGACATAGCCATGCTGACGATAGTTTTCAGCGATATGACGCAAACTATAAGGGGTATCAGTAAGTCCATGTAGTAAGACAACTGCACCTTTTGGTGCCCCCTTGGGTTGAAGAATATAAGAGCGATTCCAGTCAGTACTAAAATGAGGTGGATAAATTGCACTGCCAGAATAATAACGGTTTGATGGTGTCTGGGTTCTGGGTTCTAACTTGTCGGTGACATTGGTTTTCACTTCATCGAAAAGCTGGTTTTCAGCTTTCACATAATCGCCCCAATCGGCTTTATCAATTTCAGCTGCATGCATATCATGTGGAACGAAGGTATGCCAAAGCTCTAGTTTTGGTCCTCGCTGCGTATCATAAATTCTTATTATCAGCAGGGTAAGTAACATGACAGCTACCAGTAATACAATCCGTATAGCCCAGCGTTTAATCACTCGAGTCGACATATAATACCTCCATGTATATATGATTATATTCTTCATACTTCAAGTTGCCTGGATGTTGCCGCAGCTCCGATTGCCGAATCATATAGTTTATCTATGCTCAACGGATAATCAGAGCTTTGCATCCACAGGTAGCTCGAATTTTTTAAGTATATTGATAATTAAAACCAGATTATTACTTGTACCATGAGATGTGCTGCAAAAGTGAGAGTGGAGTTGAAAATATTTTTGTGAACCTTAATATGCTGTCCTATTAAACGAGTGATGAAGTGGTTTCTTATAATTTACTAAAACCCCCATATCAATACTTATTATTTTTATATTTTATAGGTTAAATTTAAAGCTGTTTTTTAAGTTAAGTGTATGTGTGTAATTTTTTAAAATTATCAGTGTATTACAGTGAAATATTGATTAGATGGCATAATTTGGTTATGCCATCGGGCTGAGGATAGTATCTATAAGTAATTTTAATTATTACAAATGTATATTTATAGTTGTAGCAGCATTAAAGCAGTGCTCTCATCAGTGACTAATACGGTTGCATTGCCCCCCGATAACAGAGCATGAAGGGCAGCGACTTTATCTTTACCGCCGGCGATACAAATACGCTCTGGGATCTGTTTTAATTTTTCGAGCGTAATCCCTATCATTTTATTATCCAGCTCACCCAGTACGGCGTTACCTGATGCATCAAAAAATCGTCCGGCCATCATGCCGACGGCTCCATTATCCTGGTAAGGCAGGGCATCATCTTTCTCTAAATAGCCGCTAATAAAAGCCATACTCTGTGGCCCTAAGTCAGCCATCCCGAAAACAATTTTTGAGCAGGAGTGCAGCAGGGAAAATTTCTCTTTAATGCTTTTCTCTGCCATTAACGCTTCTTTTAACGCGTAGCTAGAGACGATACCGGGGGCATGAAGATTGACACAACGAGCATGCAGCCTGACCGCCATATTAGCAGTACAACGCTCAGTGGAAGATTCATAGGCACCCATCGCACTGCCCGCTGCCTGAACAATGGTCAAGTTGGGCAGTGTCATTTCAGGTACCGTTTCAGACATGGCAAGTACCGTCTTTCCCCAGCAGATCCCCAGAATATCATCAGTCTTGATGACCGAGACAAGGTAGCGACCTGCTGCTCGTCCAATACGCTCATAATCCAGGCCGACGCCACCATCATCAGGAACTACAACCGCAGTTTCTAATTGATAACGCGCTTTTAGCTCACGAGCACCGCGTACTGCACAAAGATGCTGTGGGGCAACGCTAATTGAGACAATACCTTCATCCCGGGCCGCCTGGAGCATTTTCACCACCGTGGTACGTGAAACATGTAACAGGTCGGCGATGGCTTGCTGAGTCATGCTTTCTTCATAGTAGAGCCAGGCTGCCCAAATTAATGGATTACCATGAAATTCAACGGGAACGTCCGCTATTTTATCCTGAACTAGCTGATTGATATGGCGTTCCATTATTTATCCCCGTTAATTTTCAAAAAACTCACGCAATTGTGCCTGCTTCACAGTGCCCGCGTCATCTTAAACTACACAGGTGGTGACAAATGTCACATTGTGTTGGTCATATGTGATGCGGTGTTTGACAAAAGTTTTTTTAAAACATCATATGTCACCACGCGAACGATGCAGTAAACATTTTACTCACTGGAGAAAACAGTATGACGGCTAACTCAATTAACAATCTTGAAGTACGTGAGTCGATGATTCGTACCTGTCTGAAAATGAATGAAGTCGGTATTAATCAAGGAACATCGGGTAATTTATCGGTGCGTATAGCAGATGGATTTCTGATAACACCAAGCTCAATACCCTATGAACGTATGCAGCCCGAAGATATTGTTGAGATGGGGTTTGATGGCAGCTGGGAAGGGCTGCATATTCCCTCATCAGAGTGGCGTTTTCACCGTGATATTCTTGTCGCGCGCCCGGAACGTAATGTGGTGCTTCATACCCACTCTATGTATGCCACAACGCTCGCTATTCATCATAAAGAGATCCCGGCTTTTCACTATATGATTGCTGTCGCTGGGGGGAGTACTATCCGTTGTTCACCCTATGCCACCTTTGGTTCACAGGAACTATCTGACGTTGCCGTTAAAGCTTTAGAAGGGCGTGATGCTTGTCTGTTAGGACAGCATGGACAGATAGCGATTGGTACCACCGAGGAAAAAGCATTATGGCTGGCGATTGAAGTAGAAACGATTTCTCGCATGTATGTGCAGGCACTCTCTCTGGGTGAGCCGCCTGTTCTTGCTGATGAAGAGATCCAGCGAGTGATTGAGAAGATTAAAACCAGTGGCTATGGATTGGGTGAGAAGCGCAGTGCTGAAAAGGTGATGTAATGGCATATGATTGCTGATAACAAGATGTCACGGGATCAGTTTAAGTGAGCGTTATGGCACAAAATTAAAGCTTTTCTGCACAACCTCAGTCGAGCATCGTCGCTAGGATAAAGATCCTGTCCATCACGTGGAATCGAAGATGAAAAAGATCATGATAATATCGGCAGCAGCTCTGTTGAGTGTCAGTGTGAACAGTTTTGCGGCGAATAATTTTAGTGTCACCAGTACCGATATGAGCAGTGATAAAACCCTGACACAGCAGCAAGTGTTTAACGATTTTGGTTGTTCTGGACAGAATATTTCGCCGCAACTGACATGGGTGAATGCTCCTGAAGAAACAAAAAGTTTTGCTGTCACCGTATATGATCCCGATGCCCCAACCGGTAGCGGCTGGTGGCACTGGACAGTGGTGAATCTTCCAGCGACCACCACCAGTCTGCCTGCTGGCGCTGGGGATAAGCTCAAGTCGCAATTACCAGCTGGGGCGATACAGGGACGTAATGATTATGGTTATGCGGGTTTTGGCGGTGCTTGCCCACCATCGGGTGCAAAACCGCACCGTTACCAATTTACGGTCTGGGCGTTAAATACCGAAAATCTGCCATTAGATAACCAGTCAAGCGGTGCTATGGTAGGGTATATGCTCAATAATACAGCCTTAGCGAAAGCTGAAATGACGGTAAAATTTGGACGATAAATTGCTAGCTAACGCGGTATCGAAGGTGCAGGTGCGCTTTAATCGCCTGACGTCTACGGAAGTGCATTCCAGCCGTCTGCATCATTTGCATCGCGTTAAACTTTTCTCTGCTGCACTTTGCCATGTGACACAAGGAAGCAAAGTGATTGTGCAGGATGAAAATCGTTTAGTGGCGACATCCCGTTCACTGATTATTATCCCTCCCAATACCGCGCTGGAAATTATTAATCGGCCTGAAAATGGTTTTTTTAATTCTGATTTACTGTTTTTGTCACCCGAAGTACTCAGCCGTTTTAAGCAGCAATATTTGCATAGTTATACCGCCAGCCAACTGACATCGTTGTGCGCACCTTTCAGCACCGATCTCTCTTTTATCTGGTCTGGGGTTTTGCATGCGGTACGCAATAATTTATCCGCGACCGTGCAGGAACATCTGGTGATGGGCTTATTACTGGTACTGCATCAAGAGGGGCTGACAGGTCCGTTATTAATTGAACCGCGCTTTAATCTGACTGAGCAAGTCAGACAGATTATTTTGTTTTCACCCGCTACGCAGTGGAGCGTTGAAGATGTGGCCCGTCAGTTATCCCTGGGAGCTTCAACCCTGCGGCGTCGGCTTCAAAATGAAGGCCAGAATTTTCGGCAGATTGTTGAAGAGGTCCGCATGGCATGTGCTTTATCGTTGCTCCAATCGACTCGCTTGCCGGTGGCCGATATTGCACTGAAATGCGGTTATCTTTCCGGTTCACGTTTTACTGCCCGCTTCCACAATCATTACGGGTGTCTGCCAAAAAATATCCGCTAAAAGATAAGTATGCTCAGGGCGACAGGCCACTCTGAGCGACTCGTTCGTCTGGTGAACTTATTTAAACGACTTTACCGCGCTAATAAATCGGTCCAGGCCGTCGGCTAATTTTATACGTGAACAGCCAACATTAAAGCGGATATAACCCCGCCCTTCATCGCCATAAGTATGGCCTGGCATAATGGCGACTTTTTCCTGATGAATTAAACGCTGTTGTAATTCTCTGTCATCAATATTAAGCACCGAGATATCTATCCATGCCAGATAGGTTGATTCAGGGATCTGCCATGTTAATTCTGGCAGTTCAGCATTTAGCCTCTCCTGGAGATAGTTTAAATTAGCGAACAGATAAGCCCGTAAGGCGTTAAACCAGTCATCTGATTCGGTATAAGCCACAATATGTGCGATAACCGCAAAAATAGCGGGAGAAGATAAACCGTCACACACTTTTAATTTATTGAAATACGCCTCACGCGAGGTAGTATCATTAATGATGCCATAAGCTCCTGTTAATGCAGGAACATTAAATGATTTTGAAGCCGAGGTGAAAAGGGCATATGGCTCTGTTCCAATGGCTGACCAGGGGATATGTTTTGCCTCACCCCAGCAAAGATCCATATGAATTTCATCGCTGATAACCCGTACATTATGGCGTCTACACAGCGTTGCCATAATGGAAAGTTCTTCTTTTGACCACACTTTACCGGTTGGGTTATGTGGGCTGCAAAGCAATAAAACACGGGTGGTTGGTTCCGCTAATAGCCTCTCCAGGTGTGCCATATCACACACCCATTTTTCACCTTGACGGGTTAGTGGGCAAGGACGTATTTTGCGGTTATTACCTTCGATTGTCTTAAAAAATGCATCATAAGCAGGTGTATGAACCACAATCCCTTCACCAATATTACTCCACTGGCAAATTAACTGACTCACCATATAGATAACCGATGGGCCATAAACCACCTGGCTGGTTTGGATATCACTGTTAAAACATTTTTTAAACCAACACCGAATCGCAGAGAGAAAATCACTGTGTTGCCAGCGACTGTAGCCAAATACGCCATGCTGAGTGCGTTTTATCATCGCTTCAATAATTTTTGGCGCCGTTGCGAAATCCATATCAGAAATAGTAAACGGCAGTAAGTCAGCTTCGCCGAATCTGTCCTGAACAAAATCCCATTGTGTACAATAGGTATTATGACGATCAATAGGTTGTGAGAAGAGGTTATCTATTTTCATGGCTGTGTCCAGCATCCTGATAAATGCTGCGCTGATAAAATATCAACGCAGCAAAGTTTATACCCGTCATACTTCACGTTGTCTGGGCGTTGCTTTCATTTCTTCAGCCGAATCACATAGCCTGTCTATGCTCATCGCCTGAGGAAATTCAGCGCCTACAAGCAACTCGAATTATTTTGGGTAATTATTTTTCTGTTGCTTGTATCAGTCGGTCTAATTCATCTTTGACTGATTGAACTTGCGGGCCAATAACAACTTGCAAGTTATTGTCATTCAGACGAATGACACCAATGGATCGCAGTGATTTTAATTCAGCATCATCAACTATGCTCATATCCTTAACCGACATTCGCAGACGGGTAATACAGTTATCCAGAGTGATAATATTCTCTTTACCGCCTAATGCTTGCAACATAGCGGCAGAATCATAGCCTGATTTTGTGGTAACAGGTGTTGTAGATTTGTCTTTATTTGCTGCTTTTTCATCCGTATCACGACCCGGTGTTTTAATATTAAAGCGGGTGATGGCAAAGCGGAAAATAGCATAGTAAGAAACAAACCAAATAAAGGCCACAACAGGCACCATATACCATTTTGTTGACATACCATGCAGAATACCGAAGACCACGAAATCGATAAGATTGCCGTCGGTATTACCGATAGTCACGCCTGTGACCGCCATAACAGTGAAGCCTAATCCGGTTAAAACCGCATGGATCAGATACAGGAAAGGAGCCACAAATAAGAACAGAAATTCAATCGGTTCCGTGGTTCCACCAATCACACAGGCAACTACCCCGGAAATTAATAACCCTTTAATTTTATGACGATTTCCAGGATGTGCGCAGTGATAGATAGCGAGTGCAGCACCCGGTAAACCACCTAAAAAGGCCGGCATTTTACCTTGAGACAGAAACTGGGTGGCGCTTTCTGAGAAGCCATGGGTAGTCGGGCAGGATAATTGTGCCTGGAAAATAGTTAAGGCGCCACTGACTTGATTCCCACATACCTCCATGGTTCCACCTGCCTCAGTAAAGCGAATCAGGGCAACTAATATATGCTGAAGTCCAAAAGGTAATAATAGACGCTCGCCAGTACCAAAAATCATCGGACCGAAGGCCCCGGCACTGCTGATCAAGTTACCTAATCCAGAAATACCCATAGCAAACCACGGCCAAATTAGCGGAACAGATAGCCCAACTAAGCCCAGTACCAGGGTAGTAATAATGGGAACAAATCGCGTCCCGCCGAAAAAGGCTAACGCATCGGGTAAACGAATGGTATTAAAGCGCTCATGTAAGAAGTAAACAATAATCCCGACAATCACAGCCCCCAAAATTCCGGAGTCAATGGATTGAATACCAATGATATTTTGAATGTTATGGGCTTTTAAAATCACTGGGTCGGTAGTCGGTAGAATTCCCTTCACCGTGAGGTAGAAGTTAGTGGCAAGGTTAAATACCGCAAAGCCGACAAAGCCTGCGAATGCAGCAACGCCTTTATTTTCACGGGCTAAACCAAGTGGAATCGCAATAGCAAACATCACCGGTAAGAAGCTAAAGGCAAAAGAACCAATTTTACTCATCCAGATAAAGGTTAACTGGAATGCCTGGTGTTCAAGAAATGGCAGTAGTGTGATGACATCTCGGCTACTGAGCGAACTACCAATACCTAACATAATTCCGCAGAACGAAAGTAGGGCGACAGGTAACATAAATGTCTTACCTAAACTCTGGAAAAACTCCCAGAGTGTAATTTTTTGCTTTTGTGATTTGTTCATACAGCGTCCTACAGACAGATGAAAAATAGGGATAAAATAGGGTAAAACGTTTAACCTACTTAAATTGTCTGTTTGATCACAAAAATATCTATTATTTTGTGATCAACATCTCTAAACAGATAAAACGTTTTATCCTTGATGATGTAAAATAGGCATCTATTTTCAGGGATGTCGGGTGCGTATGACTGTCAGGAAAGTGACCATCACTGATGTAGCGCAAGAGGCGGAAGTGTCTGTCGCTACCGTATCGCTGGTGCTGAGTGGCAAGGGGCGTATTTCTCAAAAAACGGCAGATAAAGTCAATGCTACCATCGAAGCATTAGGTTATGTGCGTAATCAGCAAGCGGCCTTTTTAAGGGATAATGTTTCCAACGTTATTGGCCTGATTGTTCCTGATTTAACCAGTCCTTTTTATTCTGAAGTCGCTTCTGGTATCAGCCAGTATCTTGAAAAACATAATAAAATTGTCTTTTTAACTCAGTGTAAAAAGAGCCGTGAAAGCTTTAATCTTTGTCTGGATAGCCTGATTAGTTATGGCGTCGACGGTATTATTGTTGGTGGTGGAGCATTTCTTAATAATGAAGTCCTGTTACGTTTAGCGCAGCATAAAATTCCCGTGGTATGTGCGGCGAGAGCCAGTGAGTGTTCTGGTATTGATATTATTCGCCCGGATAATACCTTGGCGGCAAAAATAGCGACTGAGCATTTAATTAATAATGGACATCATCAGATTGCCTATTTTGGTGGCGAAAGTGATTCTTTAACCCGGGCAGAAAGGATTGGTGGTTACTGTTCAACTTTAATTCAATATGGTCTGCCATTTAAAACTGAATGGATTATTGATGTTGATAACAAACAACAACATATTATTGAGAAAATGACCGGCTTTTTGCATCAATATCCTAAAGTGAGTGCCGTAATTTGTCATAATACAGCGACGGCACTGGGTGCTTACCTGGGAGCATTAAAAATAGGGAATACGATTAGCTCAGCTGATAACTACAGCTATTTTAATCAAGAAATTACCCTGTTAGGTTTTGATGATATTGGCAGCGAAGCGCTGTATGACATTCCGGTTTCCTTTATTACTCAGCCAGCCAGAGAAATCGGTATTAATGCTGCCAGCAGAATCATGCAGCGCATAAACGATAGCGATACTGCCCCGCAAAGTATTATGTTAGCACCGGGCTTCTCACAACTTAAAAATTAACCACTAAATCTCCCTCCGATCAAATACATCGATACTTCGCTATCAGTCGAAGTATCCCTTGGTGAAAACAGGCACTCTATTTTTGCCCATTCACAGAGGATAAAAGTATGATTGCCGTGATTTTCGAAGCTGACATTGTTCCTACTCAGCAGGCCCGCTATCTGGAACTGGCCGCAGAACTCAAACCGCTATTAGCCAGTATCGAGGGCTTTATCTCAATAGAGCGTTTTCAGAGCCTGACGACTGAAGGTAAAGTGTTGTCGTTGTCCTGGTGGCGAGATGAGGATTCAGTCTTATTATGGAAAAAGAATCTATTCCATAAAGCAGCTCAGGCTGAGGGAAAAGCTTCCATTTTCTCATTTTACCGTATCCGTGTAGTCAGTACTCTCAGAGACTACACCTCAGTACCCGGAGAGCCGCACCATGTATGATCTTCATGTGATATTAAATAATGAGCCGGGTGGGCTGGCATCGCTGGGTGGCATCTTGGGTCGTAATGGTGTGGGTCTGGAAGGCGGCGGTGTCTTCACCGTCGCTCATCTGGCTCATGCTCATTTCCTGGTCGAGGATGGAGAGAAAGGTAAAGCAGTGCTGGAAAGTGCAGGTTTTCATGTGGAGCGTATTTGCCGACCATTAATCCGTAAACTTAAACAAGAACGCCCCGGCGAGTTAGGTGCAATAGCCGCTATCCTGGCAGAAAATGGTATCAATATTCTGACGCAATACAGTGATCATGCTAATCAGCTGATTCTCGTCACTGACAATGATATTGTTGCTGATAAGGTCACTAAACGCTGGGCAGTAATCGCGGAGTAATATGTTAAAACAGGCGAATATTATTGATGATAGTCAGGCGCTGGAGCACGCGATGGCGACACTAGGCGCTGCCATGGCGGATGTCTCACGGGTAAAAATACTCTGTGCACTGATGGATGGACGTGCCTGGACGGCGACGGAGTTGAGTGTGGTGGCACAAGTGAGCTCTTCCACTACCAGTGCGCATCTCGCCCGTCTGGTCAGCGGTAATCTTCTTACCTGTCTGAGTCAGGGGCGTCATCGGTATTATCGCTTGTCGAGCAGGGAGGTGGCTGAACTGCTCGAGAAGGTGATGGGGATATCATGGCAGTCTGCCTCGAGTGCGAAAGTCACCACGCCTTCTTCGTTACGCCTGACCCGCACTTGCTACGATCATTTGGCGGGTGAGGTCGCGGTAAATATTTATGACGCGATGCTCTCGCAGGAATGGCTGGCTACGGATGGCAGCGCTATTACGGCCAAGGGTTTACAACAGTTTTCGCTATTGGGTGTCAGGCTAAATCCACACTCGCGACGTAAACAATGTAGCGCCTGCCTGGACTGGAGCGAGCGGCGTTTTCATCTGGGAGGTGAAGCTGGAGCCGCATTTTTTGCCCATTGCGAACAGCAGCAGTGGGTTACCCGGATGCTCGGGTACCGTGAAGTTCGTATCACCTCTGCGGGAAAACGAGCGATTAAAAAGTGGTTTGGCATTGTAATTGACTAGTTTTGTCCGACATACCAGAGTGGCCGATAACCTGTTTGACACAGACTATCCTGGCTTTGGTTTAGCCCTGGCCAATACTGACCACAGCGGCAGAGAATATGTGCCACCCCTTCTTCTGAGCGGAGCGGCACAGTATGGCTAACAGGCTGCTAAAATCAGTCTTTTAAAGAGGCGCCTTTAGTGGCAATCACTTCCTTATACCAGTGGAAGCTTTTCTTACGACTACGCGCCAGGGTTCCGTTACCACTGTCATCACGGTCGACATAAATAAAGCCGTAACGTTTGGACAGCTCTGCTTTTGAAGCACTGACCAGATCGATAGGACCCCAGCTGGTATAGCCCATAACTTCAACACCATCGTCAATAGCTTCGCGCACTTGTACCAGGTGATCGTTGAGATAGCTGATACGGTAGTCATCCTGAACCACACCATCGGCATCCGGTTTATCTTTGGCTCCCAGGCCATTTTCGACGATAAACAGCGGTTTTTGATAGCGATCCCACAGTACGTTCAACAGAGTACGCAGGCCAATCGGATCTATCTGCCAGCCCCATTCAGAACTGGCGAGGTGTGGGTTAGGTACCATGTTCAGAATATTAGCACGTGCCTGATGATTAAGTTCTTCATCAGTGGTGACGCAGCCAGTCATATAGTAGCTAAACGAGATAAAATCGATGGTCGCCTTTAGCGCGGTGCGGTCAGCATCGGTAATATCGAGTTGAATGCCATTATCACGGAAAAAGCGTTGCATATAGCCAGGGTATTCCCCACGACACTGCACATCACCAAAGAACTGCCAGGTGCGGTTTTCCTGTAAGGTTTCAAAGATATCTTCAGGCTTACAGGTCAGCGGATACACCAGGCCACCGAGGATCATATTACCGATTTTGGCATCAGGAATAATCTCGCGGCAGGCTTTGACCGCCAGTGCGCTGGCCACCAGTTGATGATGAATCGCCTGGAAAACTTCTGCTTTACTGCTGGTTTCTGGCAGCCCGACACCGGTCATTGGTGCATGAAGGGACATATTAATTTCATTGAAAGTCAGCCACAGCTTAACTTTTTCTTTATAGCGCTCAAACACCGTACGGGCGTAGCGCTCAAAGAAGGTAATCACTTCACGGCTGCCCCAGCCGCCGTACTGTTTTACCAGTCCCCACGGCATTTCATAGTGTGACAAAGTGACCAGTGGGGTGATGTTATGTGCTGCTAACTCAGCAAACAGGCGGTCGTAAAATGCCAGCCCGGCTTCATTAGGCTGTTGCTCATCACCATTGGGGAAAATACGCGTCCAGGCAATGGATATGCGCAGACAACTGAAGCCCATTTCGGCAAACAGTTTGATGTCTTCGGGATAACGGTGATAGAAATCAATCGCCACATCTTTGATACCACTATCACCCGCTACGCGTTCAACGACTGAGCCAAAAACACCCTGAGGCTGCACATCTGAAGTGGACAACCCTTTCCCGTCTTCCAGGTAAGCGCCTTCAACCTGATTCGCGGCAACTGCGCCACCCCATAAAAATGCATCTGGAAAAGTTTTCATCATGTGCTCCTGTTATTGATGACTAACACTGAGTAACG
>Ga0302347_1000395_pt1 | contig 71065 bp, 66 predicted proteins | sample PhyWR1_FD_202178 | JGI IMG/M metagenome (GOLD analysis project Ga0302347, IMG submission 202178) | Leaf surface microbial communities from wheat plants in UC Gill Tract Community Farm, Albany, California, United States - DLSL W.R1 (v2)... | ecosystem: Host-associated > Plants > Phyllosphere >... | reverse complement strand
CCATGCAAGACGTCGTGATTGTTGCTGCCACCCGCACCGCCGTGGGCAGCTTCCAGGGTTCGCTGGCGAACATTCCGGCACCGGAACTGGGTGCCGCCGTGATCCGTCGCCTGCTGGAGCAGACCGGCCTGGACCCGGCCCAGGTGGACGAAGTGATCCTCGGCCAAGTGCTTACCGCAGGCTCAGGCCAGAACCCGGCGCGCCAGGCTTCGATCCTCGCCGGCCTGCCCCACGCCGTGCCGGCCATGACCCTGAACAAGGTCTGCGGCTCGGGCCTCAAGGCCTTGCACCTGGGCGCCCAGGCCATCCGCTGTGGTGATGCCGAAGTGATCATTGCCGGCGGCATGGAAAACATGAGCCTGGCGCCATATGTACTGCCGGCCGCGCGCACCGGTTTGCGCATGGGCCACGCCAAAATGCTCGACAGCATGATTACCGACGGCCTTTGGGATGCGTTCAACGACTACCACATGGGCATCACCGCCGAGAACCTGGTGGACAAGTACGGCATCAGCCGCGAAGCCCAGGACGCGTTCGCCGCGGCCTCGCAGCAAAAAGCCACTTCGGCGATTGAAGCCGGGCGTTTTGTCGATGAGATCACGCCGATCCTGATTCCCCAGCGCAAGGGCGACCCGGTGGCCTTCGCCGTGGACGAGCAACCGCGCGCCGGCACCACAGCCGAGTCCCTGGCCAAGCTCAAGCCGGCGTTCAAGAAAGACGGCAGCGTCACCGCCGGCAACGCTTCCAGCCTCAACGATGGCGCTGCTGCGGTGCTGCTGATGAGCGCCGACAAAGCCAAGGCTCTCGGCCTGCCAGTGCTGGCGCGTATCGCCAGCTACGCGAATGCTGGCGTCGACCCGGCAATCATGGGCATCGGCCCGGTCTCGGCCACCCGTCGCTGCCTGGACAAAGCCGGCTGGAGCCTGGGCGACCTGGACCTGATCGAAGCCAACGAAGCCTTCGCCGCGCAATCCCTGGCGGTGGGCAATGAGCTGGAGTGGGATGCAGCCAAGGTCAACGTCAACGGCGGCGCCATTGCCATCGGTCACCCGATCGGTGCCTCAGGCTGCCGCGTGCTGGTGACCCTGCTGCACGAAATGATCAAGCGCGACGCCAAGAAAGGTTTGGCGACACTCTGCATCGGCGGTGGCCAAGGCGTAGCCCTGGCCCTCGAACGCAGCTGATTCAAAGAGCAACAGGGAAGAGGCTCGGTTCCACGAAAACCGGGCCTTTTCTTTAGCCAATTCCCCTGAATAAACACCGGCCAAATGTGGGAGGGGGCTTGCCCCCTCCCACACTTGATCCCCATCGTCAGTCAGACCGCGGCACCGCAAACACCGCACTCGCGCGCACCACCACCTTCTCCCCTACCTGCACACTCACCGTGGCAAACGCCATCTGCCGCCCGCGCTTGTGCGTCTCCAACCTCACCACCATCCACTCCCCCACCTGCACTGCGCCCAGGTAGTCCACCGTCATGCTCGCAGTAATCAGCGGCAACGGCGGCTCACTGGAAAACGCCATCGCATAGCCCATGCCGATATCCGCCAGGGTCGCCAGCACGCCGCCATGCACCGTGCCGCGCCCATTGGCGTGGCGATTGTCGGCACGCAGGCCGATCTCCAGTTGCAGGCCTTCACCCCGGCAATACGCCGGGCCCAACAGATCCAGCAGCGGGCTGCTGCGCGGCAACGAGACAAAACCTTCAGGCACGGCGTGAGCGATCATGGCGAGTTCTTCCTTGGAGTCAGGCTTGAGGTGTACGCCAAGGCCCGCGCGGCAGCCATTACCATCAGTGGCGCAAATCCCTCGGGATACTTTGCGTTAATCCGCCAGACCCGCTTTAATCGCGGGCAATTTCTCCAGCACCCCAAGGAACTGCAATGCGCCACCTGGACGGCAAAGCCACAACCTTTCTACTGATCTTGCTGGCTGGCCTGGCCCTCGCCGGCTGCTCGCCCAAGGAGCATTCACGCGCCACCGCGATCAGCGGCGAACAAGGCCGCGCCGGCGCACAGTTGGCCTACGAGCATGAACTGACCCTGGCCCTGCCCGGTGCCCTGCTCGCACCGCGCATGCAGTCCACCCGCGAGGCTTGCGAGTCGGCACGCTTTGGCGCCTGCAATATCCTGGGCATCACCGAAGACGGCAACGGTGGCGCGATCATCCTGCGCATCGCCCCCACCGGCGTGGAGCCCATGGTTGCCATGGCCGCTGAAGGCGGCAAACTCGGCCAGCGCATCACCACCGCTGAAGACCTGGCCGACGCCGTCGCCGATGTACGCCGCCGCCAGGACCGCCTGCAAGCCCAGCAGCAACGTCTCGACGAATTGGCCAAACGCAAGGACATCACCGTCAGCGACCTGATCGCCTTGAGCAAGGAGCAGGCCGGCATCGAAAACGAACTGCAGGAACTCGCCCAGATGGCCGCCGGCCAGCAACGCCGCCTGGACACCAACCGCGTGACCCTGAATTTCCGCGCCTCCGACGGCGCGAACCAGCCGTCGCGCTTCAGCCGGATGTTCAGCAACCTCGGTGACAATTTGGTCGACGGCACTGCCGACGCGCTGGAGCGGGCCAGTTATGTGTTGCCGTTTGTGATCCTGGCGTTCCCGGTGGTGTGGTTGTGGGTGTGGCTGTGGCGCAGGTTTGTAAAACGCCGCACCTGATCAGCGCTTCATACAGCGCTGATACCGCTCATCCACGCGTTTGGCAAACCATGCCGTAGTCAGGTTGCGGGTGATCTTCGGGCTCTTGAGCACGATGCCCGGCAGGATCGCCCGTGGCATCGGCTTGCCGGCGGCCTTGTCGGCCAGGGCAAACACGCGTTTGTAGAGGGTGGTGTCCTCAAAGTCCAACTCCTCGCCCTGCTCCAACTGGCTGCGAATGCTGGGGTTGCGCATGTCCAGCTTCGCGCCGAGTGAGCGCACTGCCAGTTCGGTGGTGCCAGGCAGCAATGAACCATAGCGAATCAAATCCCCATCCAGCGCCAGCTCGGTGCCAGAGGCCCGGCTGACGGCTGCCTGGAACGCCGCATTGCGGCTCGCGTACCAACCGGCATTGAAGTCGGCAAAGCGGTACAGCGGCTGGTCATAGTTCACCGGGTAACCGAGCAAATGGGCGATGCCGAAGTACATGCCGCCGCGCCGGGTGAAGACTTCGCGTCGGATCGAGCCATCCACCGTGTAGGGATAACCCCGCGCCTGTTTCTGCGCAAAGTCGATACTCACCTGCATCGGCCCTGCAGTGTGCACCGGGTTGAAGCCGCCAAACAGGGTCTTGCCCAAGGGCACCATGCTGATGAAGTCGTCGAAGATGCCGCTGAGGTCTTTCTCGGTGCGCGCTGCATTCAAGCGATCGGCGTACGTCTTGCCGGTGGGCGAGCTCAGTTGCAGCGCGCTGCGCACCACAAAGGCCGGCACATGCACCTTGCCGGCCCGCCGCAGAATTTCATCCTGAGCGATCTTGCCCATGTTCGGCACCGGCGGGTCGACCTGGTAGGTGGACTCCTGCTCGGTCACCGCCAGCACGGCGCAGATATTCTCGGTGCTGGGGTAGATGTTCTGGGTATCGAAGGCGGTATAGATGTCCTGGGCCCAACCGTTGCGGTCAGCCACCGTCGATGGCAGCAGGCGCACGATCTGCGTCTTCACCTCGGTTTCGCTGCGTTCCGGCTGCTGCGGGCCGCGTGAGGTGGAGCAACCGGCCAGCACCAGCAAGGGGGTGAGGCACAGGATCAGGCGGCTTGAGTACATGAGGGCTTCCTTGGACGACGACGGGCCGGGTAGTGCTGATATCGACAGGTAAGTCTAACCAGGGTTCGCCGAGCCACCGCCATCGCCTTGTTGCTTGGGATTAGGCAGACAAAACTCGTCGAAAAATCTCACCTGGTTACCAGATACGCACTACAGACCCTTCCTGAAAACCTCTGCAAAGTCCTTCGCCTGATCACACAGCGCGAGGGATTGCAGATGATTTTTCTGGTGGGTGTTTTGCTTGATGGGGCCGGCTCTTGATCGGCGTGACGGGCCAAACCATTGGCTTGCTGGTGCTGGCGGCCATGGATTCGAAGACGCGAGACGTCGAAGCCGTCATTGGCGATTTCAAGCGCTGTCTCAATAGCTACGACCTGTGGGCAGAGAGCTATTTCAGCTTTTCGGCACTGGATGTCGAGCAGGTCTTCAAGGTCGGGGATGAAGTTGAGCTTGTAGCGCCGATCAACCGCTCGCGGTTTCCCAGCAGCACCACCGCGCAGTGCAAAGCTGACGGTACGCTGACCCTGGTGCATATGTTCCAGAGTTCGCGGTTCGTGCCCATTGGCAATACGCCTGTCGTCTTGCAACGCATCGATCCAAACGGCGGCCCGCTGGGCGAACCTCTGCACAAAACCATCGGGCCCAGCGGCATTCTGGAAATCACCGAGTGTGAGCGCAACCAGCAGTACCGGGTCAACTTCTATCCCAATGTTTCCAAGCAGCATTTCAAGGCGCTGTATGCCTCGTATCAGTCGGTGATTACACCGCTTGAAGGCTGGCTGCGCAGTGAGTGGAGCGGCACGTTTGAGCCGCTGTGGAAGGATTATTCCGAAGCCAATTTCCTCCAGCGCTACCTGACGTTGCACAAGGCCTACGCCAGTGGGTTTGGCGATGCGCTGTATTCGGTGTGGGACAACCTCAAGCAACTGCTTCAGTGGCTGAGCCATCCGCTGGAAAACGCGGAAAAACTCCTGCATTACCTGTCGCAGGCCGAGTTTGAAAAGCTGCTGGCCGTCAGCGCCGAAACCCTCGCCAAAGGCTTGCTGATACTCAGCGATGAGCCGCTGCTGTTTATTTATGTGGCGGCGATGGTCAGTTGGATGCGTTTGCTGCCACCGCCGTACATGAACAAGCTGCTGGGGGAGATCAGCGCCGAAGTCTTGATCAATCTGCTGCTTATCCCTGCCACTGCCGGGATGGGTATCGCGGTGCGCATCAGTACGAAAGTGCTGGCGGGGGTCAAGTCGCACCGAGCGCGAGAGTGGTTGGGGCACGTGGCAGAGCAATTCGGAAAATCGCGCCTGGATACGCATGGTGAGGTGGCGAAGCCGATATTGCTGGGTGGCCCGGCGATGGCGATCAAGTCCGTGCCGGCTGCGCAGTTGAAGGCTGGGGAGCAGTTGGTTAGCAACCCGGTGCCGGCGGTGCGCAGTAAATCCCGGCAGACGGCGTTGGTGAGGCAGGAGCATGTGGATGATGCACCGGCTTCGGGCAAGAACCTGAATGGGGAGGCGGCGAGTTCTGCGGACAAGACAGCCACCAATGGTTGCCCGGTGTCGATGGTTACTGGCGAGGAATTGCTCACCCTCACCGATGGGACGCTGGACGGGGTGTTGCCGTTTGAGTGGACGCGGGTGTATCGCACCAGTGCGGTGGAGGTGGATTGTGGGCTGGGGTTTGGCTGGAGTCATGCCCTGGCGCAGCGGCTCGCTGTATTTGGTGAGTCGGTGGTGTGGACGGATCATGAGAATCGGTCGACCACGTTGCCCTTGCCTACTGCGTCGCGGCCGGCGATCACTAACAGCCTGGCTGAGGCGGCAATTTATTTCGGAGCTGCGCCCGATGAATTAGTGCTGGCGCAAGGGGCACGTTTCTACCACTTCCTCGACGGTACGCTGAGTGCCATCAGCGATGCGTATGACAACCGGCTACGAATTTCCCGGGACTACTCCGGGCGCATTGAGCGGTTGGACAACGGTGTCGGGCGCTCGCTGTTCCTGCGCTATGTGCCTGGCCGCATTGTGGCTGTGGACTACGAGATTCAGCGCGCCAAGGGTTATGAGCCCTTCGAATGGGCTACCGAGTTTTGCATTGTTTCCTACGCCTATGACGACCTTGGCCGACTGGTTTCAGCGACCAATGCCGTAGGCGAAACCGAAGTTTACCGGTACGACGATCAGCACGTGATTCTGGAACGTGGGCTGGCCGGTGGCGCGAGTTTCTTTTGGGAATGGGAACGCGCCGGCAAAGCTGCACGCTGTGTCCGGCATTGGGCCAGCTTCTCGCAGATGGACACGCGTTATGCCTGGGACGACAACGGCCGCGTCACCGTGCACAACGCCGATGGCAGCCAGGAAGTGTATGTCCACGATGACCGCGCACGGCTGGTGCAGCGCATCGATCCGGATGGTGCCGAGCACTTTAAATCCTATGACGCCAAGGGCCGGTTGACCGTCGAGCAGGACCCGCTGGGTGCGGTGACGGCGTACCAATACGACGACGCCGGACGCTTGGTGGCGCTGTTTCCTGGGGATGATGAACCGACTTCCTACGAGCATGACAATGGTTTCGTACGCGTGGTACGCCGTGGTGAGGCGGTCTGGAAATATGAGCGTAATGACCAGGGCGACGTCATCCGCAAGACCGATCCCGATGGCCATGTTACCGATTACAGCTACGACAAATATGGGCAGCTGATTGGGATTTGGTACCCGGATCACAGTTGCTTGCGGCGGGTGTGGAATGAGCGTGGGCAGCTCGTTGAAGAACAGCTGCCCAATGGCGGGATCAAGCGTTATCGCTATGACGACTTGGGCCGCCAGATTGCGCGCGAGGATGAGTTTGGCGCCCTGACACAGTATCAGTGGGATGCCGCTGGCCGCCTGTTGAAACTCACCCAACCGGGCGGTGCCACGCGGGAATACAGCTACAACCCCTACGGAAAAATCACCGCCGAACGCGATGAATTGGGGCACGTTACCCGCTATGAATATGCAGATGGCCTACACCTGATCAGCCGTCGGATCAATGCCGATGGCAGCCAGGTCCGGTATCGCTATGACAATGTTCGGCTGCTGCTCACCGAAATCGAAAACGAAGTCGGCGAGACTTACAAGCTCGACTACCACCCCAACGGGCTGATCCAGCAGGAAACCGGCTTTGACGGCCAGCGCACGGCTTACGCCTACGACCTCAACGGCAACCTGCTGGAAAAGACGGAATACGGCGACGAGGGCAGTCAGCTGGTTACCCGCTACGAGCGCGATCACGCCGGGCGGCTCGTACGAAAAAACCTTCCTGACGACAGCATTGTTGAATATGCCTACGACCGCCAAGGCAATCTCCTCAGCGTCGATGACAACCATTGGGCCCTAGCCTACGAGTACGACAGCCAAAACCGCCTCACCGCTGAGCACCAAGGCTGGGGCACCTTGCGCTATGGCTACGACGCCTGCGGCCAACTGCAACACCTGCGCCTGCCCGACAATAACCGCGTCACCTTCAACCACGGCAAGGGCGGCCATCTTTCCACCGTCGAACTGAACGGCAAAACCCTCACCTCCCACCTGTTCAAATCCGGCCAGGAACACCAACGCCAACAAGGCCAACTCCTCAGCCACTACCACTACGACGACCAACAGCGCCTGCACGCCCACGCCATCACCCAGCAGGCCGACACGCTCTACCAACGCCAATACGACTACGACACAGCCGGCAACCTAGCCCGCCTGCTCGACACCCGCAAAGGCGAACACCACTACCACTACGACCCCCTCGCGCGCCTCACCCGCGCCGACCACTCCCAGGACGTCCAGGAACGCTTCGCCCACGACCCCGCCGGCAACCTGCTGATGCAAGACCGCCCCGGCCCCGACATCGTCGCCGGCAACCGCCTCACCATCCAGGGCGACCGCCACTACGACTACGACGCCTACGGCAACCTCATCCGCGAACACCGCGGCCGCGGCCACGCGCTGGTCACCGAATACCGCTACGACAGCCAACACCGCCTCATCAGCCTCACCCAACCCAACGGCCAAACCGCAAGCTACCGCTACGACCCGTTTGGTCGACGCATCAGCAAAACCGTGGATGGCATCACCACCGAATTTTTCTGGCAAGGCGACAAGCTGATTGCCGAACACCACGCCGATCGCCACCGCAGCTATCTCTACGAACCCGACAGCTTCCGCCCGCTGGCCCTACTCGAAGGCTATGGCCCAAAAGAAACCAAACCCTACCACTACCAACTCGACCACCTCGGCACGCCCCAGGAACTGACAACGCCCGACGGCGAAATCGTCTGGTCCGCCCATTACCGCGCCTACGGCAAAATAGCCCGCCTCGACGTAGGCAAAATCGACAACCCACTGCGTTTCCAGGGCCAATACTTCGACCCGGAAAGCGGGCTGCACTACAACCGCCATCGCTACTACAATCCCGATATTGGTCGTTACCTGACGCCAGACCCGGTGAAGCTGGCGGGAGGGATTAACGCGTACCAGTACGTGCCTAACCCTACGGGATGGGTGGATCCACTGGGGTTAAACTCGTGTCCTGGTCCGGATGGCTGCAAACCAACAGCTAAAGCCCAAAACCCAGGCGCTGTTGTTAATCAAGGAGAACCAGCGCAACCGCAACTGGCAAGGGCGCAGCGACAAGCAAGAATTGATGAGCTTGCTGAGTCAAATACTCATCGGCGCTTATCGGAGCTTGAAGCATCAATTCCAGGAGCACACTTCTTGGAAAAACACGGAGCTCAGACGTCGCTAGAGTCTCAGCTTGAGCGGGTCAGAACTGCTAGAAATCCTACTACCGGCGAAATTGAGACCTTCGATAGAGGGCGACGTGCAGGAGAGCCGAGACCACCAAGTGCTGCTACGCATTTCCTTAGTCACAGAGATCAATTTAATGCAATTCAGCGTGCAATGTTAATATTCAAACTCAATGGGCGAGCTGAAGCCTCAAAGTCAATGAATATGGGGAAAATTATTGGCGAGGGATACAAAAGAGATGGCCTAGAATATGGAAAACAGACTAAAGCGATCGTACATTTGAATGAAGACGGAAAGCCGATCACAGCCTATACAGAGTTTGACAGATGAAAAAAAAGCCAAACCTTGCAATACTACAAGGCCTGTTATTTACTTACAGCATAGAAAACACAAAAAACTTAGAACGAGAGGAAACCATCGTTTCAAAAGACATTAACAACGAAACCGAACTCTCTGAGCTATTCGATAGCTTAACCAAGCCGGAGTTTCTGTCATACAGAGAATGCGAGCAAATATGGTTTATAGAAACAATCGAATATTATCTGTCTATAGATGAGGATTTTGAATCTGTATTTTATTTATTCGATACATATTTTGAAGATGATATAACTAACAAGAGAGACTTTATGAGAGTGCTACTCAAATGCCTCAAAAATTACAACCCGGGGATAACTATCGAAAAACCGACACATTCAAAATAACACCAATGCATTGTTTCTGGAAATATGAGATCAAAGTCGATTTGCTAGAGGCGACCGTGCAAAAGAACAAGTCCGAGTTGGCTAACTACTATTCCACACGTGTTCGCGGACGATGCTAAAATGTCCGTTTATGAACATTCCTTACGCCCCTAAAATCTCTCACATATTAGGAGCGTTATCGATATATGACCTTGAGGATACGATTGGGGAAAAACTATGGAAATACGACCCTAACATTGAAAAAGACAGGAAAACAATAATAATTTCTTTTATCCTGAAAGATCTCATGTACCTTTCATACAGGCACCGCTTTGTGTTGATGTCTGCACTCAAAGACGTGTTAGACCTCCCCCACTTCGACTTTGCTAAAGAATTCGAAAGCGATTACGACGAATACATAACTATGGCCTGGGACGAAACACAAATAGCTGACCCCCGAGGCTTCTTCGCCGACATCTACCGCCTAGCCAACGAGGTCTGGAAAGACGACCTCAAAAAAGCCAGCCTCGAAGATTAATCAACATGGTAAGCCCAAAAAATTTGCTGTTCATCATAAAATAAGTACGACGGACATCTTAGGTTCCACTCCTGTAAAGTCCGACGGAAGCTATGTAGGCTACTCAATCCCAAACCCGAACAGGAAATAAAAATGGAAACCAAAAAAAATAAGCATGTTAGTTAACAATGAACAAATAGAGGGCACTGTAAAATACGATGCAGCAAAAATAGAAATGATGTTTTCAGAAGCTGAAAACTTTAAAAAAATTTATGAAGGAAGGGACATTTATTTTTGCTTTGCAAAAATAAGATCCGAATTCCCACACATAACTTTTTTATGCAAAGGCGCTAAAATAAATGTAAGGCCTTCACGCATGGCGTCTCAAATGAGCGCCGGACTTGTTGCATACGAAATGACTTTAGGCAAACAAGCTACCGAAAAAGATATCGTTCATATATTCGATTACGAAGACCACAACCTTACAAACAACCCACAAGATCAGACTGACTTTTTCAAAAAATGGCTGGCATCATTAGGCGCACAAGATTATGAAAAATTCGACTAGCCCCTCCGATAACCCCTCACCAACGCCCATCCAAAACCGCATACCACAAAACCACCAAAATAAAACCTGTCAACTCTTACAGTTGCGCCCGCTTTTCTTAATTGATTAGCTGACATCCACACGCCTACCGGCCTTCACTCTCTCCAGAAAGGGGGGATTTATGTCAGCAGAGCTCTACACAGAGTGGGCAGGACCGCTTCAAGGCTATACCGCCAATGACTATCTATATGGCCACGACGGCCCTTGGCCTAAAACTAATACGCTAGTCCCCGAACTGCCCGCCATGATTAAAAAAGTCCCCAAGGCCCAGTTGGAGGATTTCCGCCTCAATGTCGTGTCCCACTACCTCAAAACCCTGAAGTCCGGTCGCCTCAAGATAATCCTCAAGATGCTTGCGGGTGATCACAAACTGCAGCCGGTGCCCGACCGGTTATTCGTAGAACAACTGTTTTATGGCACGTTCAGCAAATTGCTGACGCCGGTGGGGCTGCAGGACGTTGCTGAGTTCCCCGGGTTGCTCAACCCCGATGATTTGTTGGATAGCGAGGGCGAACCCAAGTATTTGAAGGTCGACACGCTGAGCATGAATCGCGTCGATCCGCTGCACGGTATCTACTCGGCCCCCAGCTTAACCCTGTTCAAGCGTGAGCCCGATCACTCGGGGACCGCGCTGGCCATCAAGATAAACGGCCTGGTCTTAACCCCTGACGAAAAAAACGCCTGGGAGCTTGCCAAGTATTTTGTATTTCAAGGTGCCCTGTGCGTGATCACCCTGGTGACTCACCCACGGGTACATTTCCCGATGGACGCCATCAGCGCAATCAGCTTGACCGCACTGCCCCAACAGCATTTGCTGTTCAAGCTGATCGCCCCGCATACGCGGATCCAACTGGCGATCAACCAGGCCGTTTCGCTACTGCCCTACTCCGTCGCGCACAACAACCAGTTCCTGCCGTACACGCCGTACCCGGGCTGGGGAAATATTCCGATTATCGAAGACGGTCGCGGCTGGACCGGGCATATGACCGATGCGTTTTCCGGTATCGCGGGTAACACCTGTTATCCGCCATATACATACCTCTTGGCGCCGGAAAAAGTCTGGTCAGATTTCGATGAATTTCTTCGTAGTTATTACAAGGTCATTTTGGATTTCGTGAGCACGGTAGTTGCGCGAATAGACATTGACGATCCGGTAATCACTTACTGGAGCAATGCCATTGCGGCCTGGGTCACCGGTTTCCCCGATCATCAACGCATACGCGAAGGAGATACCTTGGCCAGGGTGATCGCCTCATTTATCTGGGACGTGACCGTCGCCCACTCGGCCGATCACGGTGCCATGGGCCATTACCAGCAGAATGCATTTGCCTTGCGGCTGCGCGTACCCGCGCCGACCAGCAAGACGATGCCGCCCATCAACCGAAGAAAGTTGGTGACCTTTGGCGATACATTGCGCAATCGCCTGTGCTTTGAAATGTACTTCGGCCCGCCCCGCGGCTCGGGGCATTTATATGACACCTGGTACGGCTTCAACGACCCGGAAATGGATCAGTTGAACAGCCGATTTCTGCACGACCTGCAGAGCGTGGATGAGAGCCTGACATGCCGCCGCTTTATAAAACTCAAGGATATAGCGCGCAGTATCAACTTCTGAAGTGGGCGTGCTTTTCCAACCGAAAAGCACGCCCGCCCACATCAAATACCCGCCAACGCCAGGTCCATCGCAAAGTAGGTGAAGATCAGGTCCGCACCCGCGCGCTTGATCGAACCCAGGGTTTCACGCACCACCCGCGCTTCATCAATAGCACCCGCCTGGGCGCCGAACTTGATCATCGCGTACTCGCCACTCACCTGGTACGCCGCCACCGGCAGGCGCGAAGCCTCGCGGATGTCGCGGATGATGTCGAGGTAAGCACCGGCCGGCTTGACCATCAGCGCATCGGCGCCTTCCTGTTCGTCCAGCAGCGATTCGCGCACGGCTTCGCGGCGGTTCATCGGGTTCATCTGGTAACTTTTGCGGTCGCCCTTGAGCGCGCTGCCGCCGGCTTCGCGGAACGGGCCATAGAGGGCCGAGGCGAACTTGGTGGAGTAGGCCATGATCGGGATATGGGTGAAGCCGGCGTCATCCAGGGCGCGGCGGATCGCCTGGACCTGCCCGTCCATCGCCGCCGACGGTGCAATCACATCCGCACCGGCGCGGGCAGCCGCGACGGCTTGCTTGCCGAGGTTGACCAGGGTCACGTCATTATCGACATGCGCGCCGTGCATCACGCCGCAGTGGCCGTGGTCGGTGTATTCGCAGAAGCAGGTGTCGGACATCACGATCATTTCCGGCACCGCGTCCTTGATGATCGAGGACATGCGCGACACCAGGCCGCGCTCCTTCCAGGTGTCGCTGCCGTTGGCATCCAGGTGGTGGGACACGCCAAAGGTCATCACCGACTTGATCCCGGCGCGGGCAAAACGCTCGATCTCGCTGGCCAGTTTCTTCTCGGGGATACGCTGCACGCCGGGCATGCTGGTGATCGGCACGAAGTCGTCGATTTCTTCTTCGACAAAAATCGGCAACACCAGGTCGTTGAGGGTGAACTCGGTTTCCTGGAACAGGCCACGCAGCTCCGGGGAGCGGCGCAGGCGGCGTGGGCGGGCTTGGGGGAACTGGCTGGTCATGGCTGTCCTGAAAAAGAGGGAAAACTTTGGAGCGAAAGCTTATGCCCCTTGGCCCCGGCATTACAAACGCCAAGGGGCCAACAGTGTATTGCGCGGGCCGTAACAATTTATTGATCTAGAGCTGCAGGCGCCCTTCGATGCACACCGCAACGGCGCCACCGACCCAGATTTCATCGCCCTGGCGCTCGACGCTGATACGCCCCGCACGCCCCATGGCCGTGCCCTGGCTGACTACGTAGCGTTCAGGCGCGAGGCCCTCGCTGAGCAACCATTGCGCAACACCGGCGTTCAAGCTGCCGGTGGCCGGGTCTTCCTGGGCGCCGTCGCCTGCGACAAAGGCACGCACTTCAAACTGCGTTTCCACCTCGTCACGCGCGGGGTCACAGGGGGCGATCACGCCCACGGCCAGCCCCAGCAACTGCGAGTAATCCGGCTGCAACGCCAGCACCTGATTGCGCTCAGCCAGCATCACTGCCAACCAACCTGCGCCGTTGTCCACCCACTGGCTGCGTACAATCGCCCCCGGCTCCAGGCCCAAGCCCAGGCGCACGCGCTCCAGCAATGCCGCGTCCACGGCACCGGAGCGCAGCAACGGCGGCGCGATAAAGGCCAGTTCGTCACCCTGGCGGCGGATACGCACCAGGCCGATTTCACATTCCTGAAGGATCTCTTCGCCTTTGGGCACACCGCCGGCCTGCAACCAGGCATGGCAACTGCCCAGGGTGGGGTGCCCGGCGAATGGCAGCTCCTTGAGGGTGGTGAAAATTCGCACCCGGTAGTCAGCCCGCGGATCGCGGGGCGTGAGTAAAAACGTGGTTTCACTGAGGTTGGTCCAGCGGGCGAAATCCGCCATCTGCCGCTCACTGAAGCTGTCAGCGCCCAGCACCACCGCCAGCGGGTTGCCCTTGAGCGGCACCGGGCTGAACACGTCCAGTTGCTTGAAATCAAAAGTCGGCATGCGTCAGCTCGGAATATTCAGGCCACGGATCACCGCCGGCCGGGCGACAAAGCCGTCCAGCGCGCGCAGCACGTTAGGGAAGTCGGCAATGCCGACGATGTCGCCGGATTCGTAGAAGCCGATCAAGTTGCGAATCCACGGGAAGGTGGCGATATCCGCGATGCTGTACTCGTCGCCCATGATCCAGGTGCGGCCCAGCAGGCGTTTTTCCAGCACATCGAGCAGGCGTCTGGACTCGGCGGCATAGCGGTCGCGGGGGCGTTTGTCCTCGTAGGCCTTGCCGGCGAATTTGTTGAAGAACCCCAGCTGGCCGAACATCGGGCCGATGCCGCCCATCTGGAACATCAGCCACTGAATGGTTTCATAACGTGTCGCAGGATCTTCAGAGAGCAACTGGCTGGTTTTTTCCGCCAGGTAGATGAGGATCGCACCCGACTCAAACAGCGCTAAAGGCTGGCCGGCCGGGCCGTCGGGGTCGATGATGGCGGGGATTTTGTTGTTCGGGTTCAGGGACAGAAACTCGGGCGACAACTGGTCCTGGGTGTCGAAACTGACCTTGTGCGCCTCGTAAGGCAGGCCCAGTTCCTCGAGCATGATCGAAACCTTTACCCCGTTGGGCGTGGGCAGCGAGTAGAGTTGCAGGCGCTCGGGATGCTGGGCGGGCCATTTGGTGTTGATCGGGAAGGCGGCGATTGGGTTCATCGGGAAGTCCCTCGGCAGAAAGCCCCCATCATAGTCATCTGCCTCGCGTCCTGCATGGTTCATCAATGCGCAACATCGGCGGGCTATTGTCCTGCGCAGGCGAACCAATAAGCCCGCGTAGACTCTTAGTTGCGCAGTTACGGTGAATGGAGGCACCTCGCTATATCGACAGGGAACAACCGCAGCACGCCGGATGCGTACTGGGGCCGGGCTTGTCCGCCTTAACTCGATGCACCGAAGACTCGACACCCAATGACCATCAAGCCTCTGTGCCTTGTGCGGCGCCTGAAACGCTATTCATACATCATGTTGCCGCTATTGCTGGTTGGCGGCGCCATCGGCCTGACCCTGGAGTCGCGCACCAGCCGCGCCGAGCAAGTCGACGGCGTGCAAACCCTGGTATTCCTGCGCCACGGCGAAAAACCTCTCGGCGGCCTCGGCCAGCTCAATTGCCAGGGCCTCAACCGGGCCATGAACCTCGCCACGGTATTGCCGGAAAAATTCGGCAAGGCCGACTTCGTGTTCGCCGCAAACCCGACGCGCAATGTCGAGGAAGGCGAGCTGGACAATTCCTACAGCTACATTCGGCCGTTGATGACCATCAGCCCCAGCGCCATCAAATTGGGCCTGCCGGTGAACATCAAGTTCTCGGCGAATGACACCAGCGCCCTCGCCGACGAACTGGTCGAGGACAAGTACCACAACGCCACCATCTACACCGCCTGGTCCCACGGCTACCTGCCGGAGTTGATCAACAAGGTGGCCAGTGAAGCGTCGGGCGAAAAACACACCATCACCGACGACTGGTCCGGCAGCGACTACGACACCCTGTATGTACTGACGTTGACCTGGCATAACGGCAAGGCCTCGCTGCTCAGCCGCAACTACAAGCAAGGCCTGAACAACGGCGAAGAAACCTGTCCGGAACCCACGCAGGTGAGTGCTGACAGCTGAGGGCGTATGATGCGCCGCTATTGACTCATCTGCGGATCATCACCATGCCCAACCTCACCTCCACCCAGCCCAACCGGGGCTGGTCCTTCTGGTGGAAACCTGCGCTGTTCCTGCTGGTCGCCTGTGTCGGCCTTTACTACGTGAAGTGGTCGCCCTACTACCTCAAGGCCTTTGTGGCCGCCGATAACCACAGCATCGGCGCCTCGATTCTCAATGATCAGCAAAGCTCGCCCCTGGCGGCGGCACTGGCGTATGCCCAGGTGTATTTCCTGGCGATCTGGAAGGCTGCCGTGCTGGCGGTGATTCTCGGTTCGCTGCTGCAGGTGTTGATCCCCCGCGACTGGTTGCTGCGCCTGTTTGGCCGTGCCGGCCTGGGGTCGACCCTGCGCGGCGGGCTGTTCGCCCTGCCGGGGATGATGTGCAGTTGCTGCGCCGCACCGGTGGCGGCGGGTATGCGTCGCCAGCAGGTGTCGGTGGGCGCGGCGCTGGCGTTCTGGATCGCCAACCCGGTGCTGAACCCGGCGACGCTGGTGTTCATGGGCTTTGTGCTGGGCTGGGGCTTTACCGCCTTGCGGCTGGTGGCGGGTATCGTGCTGGTGGTGGGCGTGTCCCTGGTGGCGCAGCGCATTGCCCGGCCGGAACAGGTGCCGGAAGCGGCGCTGGAGGCGGTTGCCGACGTCAGCACTGTGGAGTCGCAACCCTTCCTGAGCCGCTGGTTACGCACCCTGTGGCAATTGTTCTGGAGCACCATCCCGGTGTATATCCTGGCGGTGCTGGTGTTGGGCGCGGCACGGGTGTGGCTGTTCCCCCATGTGGACGGCGCGATGGCCAACAGCCTGGTGTGGTTGGTGCCGTTGGCGATTGTCGGCACGCTGTTCGTGATTCCTACAGCGGCTGAGATTCCCATCGTACAAACCATGATGACCTTGGGCATGGGCACCGGCCCGGCCGTGGCGCTGCTGATGACCCTGCCAAGCGTGAGCCTGCCGTCGCTGTTAATGCTGCGCAAGGATTTCGATACGCGGGTGCTGGTGACGGTGGCCGGGTTGACCATGCTGGTAGGTGTGGTGTGTGGGCTGATCGGGGCGGTGATTCTTTAGGTTTGGGTAGCGCTTAGGGCCTCATCGGGGGCAAGCCCCCTCCCACATTTTGATTTGTACATACATTCAAATGTGCGAGCTGGCTTGCTTGCGATGGCGCCCGAAAGGTCACCCCACCCTTTCGCGCAGGTACTCCACCACCGCGCCCTGCTCCCCCGCAAATTCGATCCGTGCGCCTTTGCTTTCCCGCTGGAAGGCGTACATCGGGTCGTAATACTCGCGCAACAACCCCTCGATCCAGCCACGGTGCAAGTCCACGGCGCCGCTGCGCGCCTGTTCCGCCAGGGCGTCCTGCATGATCGCCTGCAACCGCTGGAAGCGTTCACCACCCAGGCGCTTGTGGATATTGGCCAGGCTTTGGGTCAGACGCTCGGCAAATAGCGCCTGGCCCTGCTCGCCGAACACCGCGATAAATTCTGCGCACAGATCCACCACGTAATCACGCAGGATCCGCTCGACGCGCCCTTCAACGCTGTCTTCCAGCCATACCATCGGAAAGGCTTGCATGCCCCGGTGCAGCGGCAACGGCAGCGCGCAACTGCCGATCATGCGGCTTTCGTCCTCGACCACGAACTGCTCGAGGCCGGCCGCGCGTTTTTTCAACAGGTCCACCGCCAGGCGGTTTTCGAAATCGATGTTGGACGGCTGCGTGGTCGCACGTTTGCCGAAGCTGGAGCCGCGGTGGTTGGCGTGGCCTTCCAGGTCCAGGGCATTGCGCAGCTGGCCGAGGACTTCGGTCTTGCCAGTGCCGGTCATGCCGCCAAGCAACACGAAATCACACTGGGCCGTGGCCTGCTCGATGGTGTCCACCAGGAATGTGCGCATGGCCTTGTAACCACCGCCAACGCGCGGGTAATGGATACCGGCTTCGGTCTTCAGCCATTGCTGCACGATCTGCGAGCGCAGCCCGCCGCGAAAGCAATACAGGTAACCCTCGGGGTTGGCCTGGGCAAACTGCGCCCACTGCGCGATGCGATCCGCCTTGATCGCGCCGGACACCAGCTCATGCCCCAGCACAATGGCCGCCTGCTGGCCCTGCTGCTTGTAGCAGGTGCCGACGCGCTGGCGCTCGGCGTCGGTCATCAGCGGCAGGTTGATGACGCCCGGGAAGGCGCCTTTGGCGAATTCGACCGGCGCGCGGGTATCCATCATCGGCCGGTCGTTGAGGAAGATACTGCGGTAGTCGGTGATGTCAGTTGCCATCAAAACACCTCTACCGCGTGGGTCTGTCGCTCAACCAGCGCGCCGATCGGCTCCAGGCTCAGGCCCAGCTCGGCGGCCACCGCGTGGAATTCGGCATCGCCCTCAGGCGTAACGGCAATCAACAGGCCACCGCTGGTCTGCGGGTCGCACAGCACGCGCTTGTGCAGCTCTTGCAGGCGCCCGACTTTGCTTGAGTAGCTGTCGAAGTTACGCAAGGTGCCGCCGGGCATGCAGCCCTGGTCCAGGTAGTCTTCGATCCCTGGCAGGCGTGGGACTTTGGCGTATTCGATGCGGGCCGTTACGCCGCTGCCGTCGGCCATTTCCACCAGGTGGCCCAGCAGGCCGAAACCGGTAACATCAGTCATCGCCGTCACCCCTGCCAACTTGCCGAAACGGCTGCCCGGCTTGTTGAGCGTGCACATCCAGTCACGCGCCAGGCCGATATCCGCCTCGCGCAGCTTGCCTTTCTTTTCGGCGGTGGTGAGGATGCCGATGCCCAAGGGTTTGGTCAGGTACAGCTGGCAGCCGACGGTGGCGGTGTCGTTGCGCTTCATATGGCGCTTTTGCACGATGCCGGTCACTGCCAGGCCGAAGATTGGCTCGGGAGCGTCGATGGAGTGCCCGCCCGCCAGGGGGATACCGGCTTCGTCGCACACCGAGCGGCCGCCACGGATCACTTCGCGGGCCACTTCCGGCGCCAGCACGTTCACCGGCCAGCCCAGAATGGCGATGGCCATCAGCGGGTCGCCGCCCATGGCGTAAATGTCGCTGATGGCATTGGTGGCGGCGATGCGGCCAAAGTCGAAGGGGTCATCGACAATCGGCATGAAAAAGTCAGTGGTGGAGACCACCCCGCGCTCGTCGTCGATGGCGTACACCGCCGCGTCGTCGCGGGAGGCGTTGCCCACCCACAGGTTGGGGTCGAGGTTCTGCGCGCCGCTGCCGGCGAGGATCACTTCCAGCACCTGGGGCGAGATCTTGCAGCCGCAACCCGCGCCGTGGCTGTATTGGGTAAGGCGAATCGGCTCGTTCATGGTGGACCTCAAGCTATCAAGTGCGCGGATTCTAACAGACAGCAAAAAGCCGGCTGGGCTCTTGTGAACCCAGCCGGCTTGTTTGTTTCAGCGCTTACTGGCGGGCAGCGAGCAAACGCTTGTGGCGGTTACGCCGGGCGATGTTCAGGCACTCGATCGCCGCCGAGAAGGCCATGGCCGCGTACACATAGCCTTTCGGCACATGGGCGCCGAAGCCTTCGGCGATCAGCGTCATGCCGATCATGATCAGGAAGCCCAGGGCCAGCATCACCACGGTCGGGTTGTCGTTGATGAACTTGGCCAGCGGCTCGGCCGCTACCAGCATCACGATCACCGAGGTCACCACGGCAATGATCATGATCGGCAAGTGCTCGGTCATGCCCACGGCGGTAATGATGCTGTCGATGGAGAACACCAGGTCAAGCAACAGGATCTGCCCGATGGCGGCGGCAAAACCGATGGCCACGGTGTTGCCGACGCTGGCCTTCTCTTCCGGCTCCGGGTCCATGCTGTGGTGGATCTCGGTGGTGGCCTTCCACACCAGGAACAGGCCACCGGCGATCAGGATCATGTCCTTCCACGAAAACGCCTGGCCCAGCACCTCGAACACCGGCGCGGTCAGTTGCACGATAAATGCGATGGTGCTCAACAGGCCCAGACGCAGGATCAACGCCATGCTGATACCGATGCGCCGGGCCTTGGCCCGATGCTGCTCGGGCAGCTTGTTGGTGAGGATCGAGATGAAGATCAGGTTATCGATGCCCAGCACGATTTCCATCACGATCAAGGTGGCCAGTGCCACCCAGGCGGTGGGGCTGGCGGCCAGTTGTAAAAGGTAATCCATAGGTCAGTCCTGACGTTGTACTGGGAAATTAGGCTTCTTTGTTACTGTTCGATTCTTCTTGCTCGTCTTCCTGCTTTTCAGGACTGATCAAGCCGTTTGTCGCTTCACTCAACGCCTGCTCGGCGGCCTTGTGGGTGTCATCGATCGCCTGCTTGGCCGATTCGGTGGCTTTGCCCAGCACCTGTTGGGCGCTTTTTTCGACCTGATCACAACCGCTGATCATCACCAATGAAAGCGCAAGCAACGACGCCGCGCCGAGAGAATTGAGTTTCATGATGTATTCCTCATTAGAACCATTGGGTCCAAATAGTGGCCCCGCGATAGCGAGGCATTCTATGCAGGCGAACAGTTCAGGAAAATTCGTATTTTTCTCGCGTATACTTCGATTTTTACGAAGTGTAGACCGCCGTGCTCAATTATCGACAACTGCACTACTTCTGGGTCGTGGCCAAGACCGGCAGCATCGTGCGCGCCTGCGAACAACTGAACCTCACGCCCCAGACCATCAGCGGGCAGATCAGCCTGTTGGAACACACCTATGGCATCGCTTTGTTTCAGCGCGTCGGTCGTCAGCTGGAATTGACCGAAGCCGGGCGCCAGGCCCTGCCCTACGCCGAGCAGATGTTCCAGACCGGCAATGAACTGGAAGCGATGTTACGCGCGCAGCCCAACGAACAGCAGATCGTGTTTCGGGTCGGGGTCGCGGATGTGGTGCCCAAGTCCATCGTTTACCGGCTGATCGCGCCGACCATAGAGCTCAGCGAGCCGATCCGCATCACCTGCCGTGAAGACAAACTCGAACGGTTATTGGCTGACTTGGCGATCCAGCGCCTGGACCTGGTGATTTCCGACAGCCCCATGCCCACGCACCTGGACATCAAGGGCTACAGCCAGAAACTCGGGGAATGTGGCATCAGCTTTTTCGCCACCCAGGCATTGGCTGACCGCTACGGCGGCGACTTCCCACAGTGCCTGCATGGCGCGCCGCTGTTGATCCCCGGCGCCGAAACCGTGGTGCGCAGCCGTTTGCAGCGTTGGTTTGCCGAGCAGCAGATCCAACCCAAAATCATTGGTGAGTTCGACGACAGCGCCCTGATGCAGGCCTTCGGGCAATCCGGCAGCGGGATTTTCATCGCCCCCAGCGTGATCGCCGAAGAGGTGGTGCGCCAGTACGGTGTGGCGCTGATCGGCCAGACCGATGCGGTCACCGAGTCGTTCTACGCGATCTCAGTGGAGCGCAAGGTCAAGCACCCCGGCATCGTGGCGATTACCGAAGGTGCCCGACGCGAGCTGTTTACCGCCCTGCCGTAAAGGCTGGTTGCTTGGCGGTCATCAACCACAGTGCCAGCAGGATCGACACCAGGATAAACCCGGACGCGGCAAAACCCAGGCTACCCAGGCCGAAGGTGTCGATCACATGCCCACCGACCAATGCGCCCAGGCCAATCCCCAGGTTGGCCCCGGCGATGTTCAGCGACGCCGCGAACGCCGGCGCATGGGGCGCGGCCTTCATCAGCCGCACGTGGCTGACCAGGAACAGTGCCGCCTGGGTCACCCCCCACACGGCCATCGCCGCTGCCAGGCCGATGGTGGAGTGAATCGCCGGCACCAGCGCGACCATGCCCGCGATCATGAAGCCGCAGAACACCATGGATGCGATCAACGGGTGGCGGTCCACCGCGCGCCCGCCGAGGGAGTTGCCGAGCAAGCCCACCGCGCCGAAGCCCATCAGGCACCAGCCCACCAGCGTGCCGTCGAAGCCGGCCAGGCGCTCAAGGATGTCCGCCAGGTAGGTGTAGGCGGTGAACATGCCGCTGAACACCAGGATCGACAGCAGGATATGACCCTGCATCAGCGGATTACGCAGGATTTTGAACTGCGAACGCAGGGTGACCTGATCATTTTTCGGTTGGGTCACCGGCAGGTAGATAAACAGCAGCAACGCCTTGGCCAGCGCCACCACCGCGAGGATGGCAAACGCGGTGCGCCAGCCGAACATATCCGAAATCAGCGTGCCCACCGGGATGCCGAACACCGTGGCACACACGATGCCGAAGCCGATTTTCTCGATGGCGCGCCCGGCGTATTCGGGGCCGACGATATCCACCGCGGTTTCACTAGCCAGGGCCCAGAACACCGGCAGGCCCAGCGCGGGGATCAACCGGGCGACAGCCATCACCCAGATATTCGGCGCCAGGGCCGCCACGGTATTGGCCACGCCAAACATAATCAGAATGCTGATAAACAGGCGCTTGCGTGGGAAACGTGCGAAGTACGCCGTAAGAAAAGGCCCGAAGGCCGCCACGGTAAACGCGAACAGCGTCACCAGCAGCCCGGCTTGGGACACACTGACGTTCAAGTCTCGAGCGATGGACGGCAGCAGCCCGACAATAACGAACTCTGTGGTCAGCACGGTAAAGCCGGCGGCCGACAGCAGCAGGATGGGAAACAGCATGAAAACTCCAGAAACAACGACATCAACGACAGCCCGAAGGGCCCGCTGACAGAGAGGAAAGATGAGAGGGCAGAATCTTAACAGAACATGTCCGGACTTGGCCAAACCCAGCCGGCACGGGTGACGCAATGCCGCACCGGGCGGGAGCCTTCGAGCAGCATGCTAGACTCCGCGACCTGCTTCCTACGGAGCTTTCCGCCTGCATTGCTGCGCCCTACCAAAAAAATTAGAGACAAGTGTTTATGACTGCTGCCCCCTCCCCTCTGCAACGACTTATGCGCGTCAGCCTGGTCACCCAAATCGTCATCGGCCTGATCGCCGGTATCCTGCTGGCCTTGCTGCTGCCCGAGGCCGCCAAGGCCACCGGGTTTATCGGCAAGGTGTTTGTCGCCGCGCTCAAGGCCGTGGCGCCGATCCTGGTGTTTGTGCTGGTGATGGCGTCGATCGCCAACCATAAACACGGCCAGGAAACCCATATCAAGCCGATCCTGTTCCTGTACCTGCTGGGCACCTTCGCCGCCGCCGTGGTCGCGGTGATTGCCAGCATGTGGTTCCCCTCCTCGCTGGTACTCGCCACCCATGACGCCACCGTCAGCGCGCCCGGCGGCATCGGCGAGGTCCTGCAAAGCCTGCTGCTGAGCGTGGTGGACAACCCGGTGAGCGCACTGATGAATGCCAACTTCATCGGTATTCTGGCCTGGGCCATCGGCATGGGGATTGCCATTCGCCATGCCGGCGAAACCACCCGCACGGTGCTGGATGACCTGTCCAACGGCGTGACGCTGATCGTACGCGTGGTGATCCGCTTTGCGCCGCTGGGTATCTTTGGCCTGGTGGCATCCACCCTGGCCACTTCCGGTTTTGGCGCCCTGCTCGGCTACGCGCACCTGCTGCTGGTGCTGATCGGCTGCATGCTGTTCGTGGCACTGGTGATCAACCCGGCCATCGTATTCTGGAAACTGCGCCGCAACCCGTACCCGCTGGTGCTGCTGTGCCTGCGCGAAAGCGGTATCACCGCGTTCTTCACTCGCAGTTCGGCGGCCAACATCCCGGTGAACCTGGCGTTGAGCAAACGCCTGGGCCTGCATGAAGACACCTACTCGGTATCGATCCCGCTGGGTGCCACTATCAATATGGCCGGCGCCGCGATCACCATCACCGTGCTGACCCTGGCGGCCGTGCACACCCTGGGCATTGCCGTCGACCTGCCCACAGCGGTGCTGCTCAGTGTGGTCGCGGCCATTTGTGCCTGTGGCGCGTCGGGTGTGGCCGGCGGCTCGCTGCTGCTGATCCCGCTGGCGTGCAGCCTGTTTGGGATTCCGAGTGAAATTGCCATGCAGGTGGTGGCTGTCGGCTTCATCATCGGCGTGCTGCAGGATTCGGCGGAGACTGCGTTAAATTCGTCCACCGATGTGCTGTTTACTGCGGCCGCATGCCTGGGTAAGGAAGAGCAGCCAGCTTAAAAACCGGACACAAAAAAGCCCGGGGGCGTTCTTCAGTGAACACCCCCGGGCTTTTTTGTATCCGGGTGCTTAGAAAGCGCCCATGTAATCACGCTTGCCCACTTCCACACCGTTATGGCGCAGCAAGGCGTACGCGGTGGTGACGTGGAAGAAGAACTGCGGCAGGCCGTAGGTCAGCAGGTAGGACTGGCCGCTGAAGCGCTTCTCTTTCGGGGTGCCTGGGCGGGTGATGATCTCGATGCCTTCCTTGCCGTCCACTTGCTCGGGCTTGATGGTGTCGACGAATGCCAGGACCTTGGCGATCAGTGCTTGCAGGTCGGCGAAGGTCACTTCGCTGTCTTCGTATTTCGGCACTTCGATCTCGGCCAGGCGCGCGGAAACGCCCTTGGCGAAGTCGACGGCGATCTGCACCTGGCGCACCAGCTGGAACATGTCCGGGAACAGGCGCGCTTGCAGCAGGGCGTTGGGCTCGATGTTCTTGGCGGTGGCGTGGGCTTCGGCTTTGTTCAGCACATCGCTCAGGGCGCTGAGCATTTGCTTGAAGACTGGGATGGAAGCGGCGTACAGGGAAATAGTCATGGCAGTCTCATGGTTAGGGCACGGTTTGAACCAGCGGCGATTATAGACACGCCCGCTGCTTGTCTTTTATTTTTTCGGGCTTACGCTAAGGCCTTCACTGCATAGGGAACGCGCGATGACCGCCGAGCACGACACCGACACCCCTGAGCCGCGCCTGAACAGCACGGAAATCCGCCTCCTGGGCTGCCTGATCGAAAAGCAGGCGACCAACCCGGAAACCTATCCCCTGACCCTCAACGCCCTGGTGCTGGCCTGCAACCAGAAGACCAGCCGCGAACCGGTGATGAACCTCAGCCAGGGCCAGGTCGGCCAGAGCCTGCGTGCGCTCGAAGGCCAAGGCTTCACCCGCCTGGTAATGGGCAGCCGCGCCGACCGCTGGGAGCATCGCGTGGACAAGGCGCTGGAGCTGGTGCCGGCCCAGGTGATCCTGACCGGGCTGCTGTTTTTGCGCGGGCCGCAAACCGTCAATGAACTGCTGACCCGCAGCGGGCGCATGCATGATTTTGAAGATGCCGAGCAGGTCGTGCATCAGCTCGAACGCCTGATCGCACGCGGGCTGGCGCTGCTGGTGCCGCGTCAGGCCGGGCAGCGGGAAGATCGTTATACCCATGCGTTGGGCGATCCGGCGGATATCGAGGCGATTATTTCGGCGCGAGGTACTCCCGTGGAGCGTGGCACAGCGGTTTCCGTCGAGCGTATTGAAGAACTTGAAGCCCGGATTGCCGCATTGGAAGAGCGCCTGTCCCAGTTGGAACAGGCATAACACCGTTCAAATGTGGGAGGGGGCTTGCCCCCGATAGCGGTGCACCCGTCACAGATCGATAACCTGTTACCCCGCTATCTCAGGCTTCCCCCCACAGTAACTATCCCATTAAATTTGTGGTGTTTCTGGCGAGCTTTTACTCGTCAGCCCGGTATTTTTTTACTATTATCGTCCACCTGCGCACTCAGGGAAGAGAGGCTGAGCGCCTTGAGGCTGGTAGAAAATTTACACCCCATCGGTGAATGTGTTTTTACCTTTGCCCAGACCGTAACGACTCAGCCGTTCATAATTAAATCTTTGGTGGAACTGATGAATAAAATGTGTGGCGTTGTTGTACTGGCAGGACTTGCCCTCTCGGGATGCGCTTCGAAAACTCCAGAAAAACCCAAAGAAACTCCACCGCCTGCAGTCGTCCAGCAATCACCTGCTGAGGTTGCACATCCCACACCAGCAGAGCCGGCTGCGCCTTACACCGTGCGCTATGAGGCTGCACCTGCGAACGCCAATGCTGACGCCCAAACCCATGCCTCGTCGGACGCCGCTCAGCCAGAATCCGAAACAAACTTGAACGAAAACCGCGCTGAGCAGTGCCGTAAAGAGCTGGATGTATTAAAGATCTACAACAAAGCCTCTTACGCTAAATACGAAGCGGAATACCAGGCGATTGCCAGCAAGACCGGCAAATACATGCAGATTAAAGATTCCATTAGTTCCGATATCAACTATATGGTGCTGCCGGCTTATCAATTTCAAATTCGTGAGTTCTGCTTCCGGGTTAAGACCCGCCTGTCGCAACTGGTACTTCGCCAAGCCAAGCCATGATTCCACTTCAGGACGCGTTTTGCGCCAGTTGAGGAAACTCTGAACAAGAGTTGCGCCGCTGGTGAAATACTCGCCTTAAGCGAATCAAACCCTTAAGTCCCGATGCAGCACAATCCCCTCAGTCAGCGCCACCTGATCCAGATGGATCAGGTGGCGCCCTGGTCAGCTTCGGGCAAAGGCGACTGCTGCCTCAAACTGCTCTTGCGTCGGCCGCACTCCGGTATAAAGCACAAACTGCTCCAATGCCTGAATCGCGATCACTTCCAAACCGGTAATCACCCGCTTGCCTTGGGCACGCCCACGCACGATCAGCGGTGTTTCGGCGGGAATCGCCACCACATCGAAGACAGTCTGCGCGTTATCCACTGCATCCGCCTCGAACGCCAGTGCATCCGCCTCGGCGCCGCCGGTCATGCCGATGGGGGTCACGTTGATCAGCATCTGCGGGCGTAAATCCCCAAGCTGTGCCTGCCACTCATAGCCCAGGTTACGTGCCAGCGCCCGGCCCGCCGCTTCGTTGCGCGCCACGATCACGCCATTGGTGTAACCGCCATCGCGCAAGGCGCTGGCCACGGCCTTGGCCATGCCGCCGCTGCCATGCAGGGCAAAGGTCGATTCCCTGGGCACGGCGTGCTTTTTCAGCAGTTGCTCAACGGCGATGTAATCGGTGTTGTAGGCCTTGAGGTGGCCGTCGGTGTTGACGATGGTGTTCAGCGAGTCGATGGCTTGAACCGACGCGTCGAGTTCGTCCACCAAGGCAATCGCGGCTTCCTTGAAGGGCATGGACACCCCACAGCCGCGCACGCCCAACGCACGGATACCACCTATCGCGCCGGGCAAATCCCGGCTGCTGAAGGCCTTATAGTAGAAGTTCAGACCCAGCTGTTCGTACAGGTGGTTATGAAATCGCAGGCCAAAGTTTCCGGGGCGCGCCGACAGTGACATGCACAGTTGGGTGTCCTTGTTGGGGTGCATCTGCATGGAAAACTCCTTTGAGTAAGCAAATCGGTACAGACCTTACACAACCTTTACCTAGCGGCCGTGCTGTTTTTCAGAAATACGTTGTCTTAAAAGTATCCCCGCGACATTACTTGAGTCTATTGATTGCAGACCACAAGCGCAGGGGCTAACCGAGGAATGACCATGATTCGTAAAATCCCCAAGATCGCCTTGCTTATCGGTGCACTCGCTATGGCCGGCCAAGCCTCCGCCCACGGTGGTGGATGGGGTGGCCCGGCTGTCTTGGGTGCGTTAGTCGGCGCCGCCGTGGTGGGCTCCGTGGTTGCCAGCCAACCCCGCGAGGTCTATGTGCAGCAACCGGTGTATGTGCAGCCGCAACCGGTGTATGCCGCCCCGCCGCCGGTCTACTACGCACCGCCACCGCCTGTGTATGTGCAGCAGCAGGTGTATTACCGTCCGGCGCCCGTCTATTACGGCCCACCGCGTGGCTACTACGGCCCTCCCCACGGCTATTATGGCCGCGGCTGGTAACCGGCAATTCCTGCGTCTGGAACAGGCCTCGCTTACACGCGGGGCCTTTTTTTGCGCGCAAAGTCCGGTTTCAGAGTGCCAATGTCGCTCTGAGGACAATGACCGAGGCCAAATCGCACATGATTGACACCAATGTCTACTTGCTCAAACCGGGCTTGCGCTGTCATGTTTGCGTCACGACACACGCCCACTCTCGAGCCTGTCCACCCAATAACAACAAGGACGACTGACCATGCCCACGCAAAACCCCCACCGCACCGCTGGCCTTTGTACGTCCAGCAAGGTGTACAGCGCCCTCACGGAACTCAAGCACCTGGAAGGCCACCGCAGCGCCAAATTCCTCGCCTTGCTCGCGGAAAACCTGGTGCGCAAGGGCCTGCTCAGTGAGCAGGAAGTAGTGAGCATGCTCGATCAAGTGGTGGACTGACACCTCTCATCGATGTCGACTATCGAGACAGGTGATTTTTCCTACATCGCCCGACGCCGTAAGGTGACCTCCATTGCGATTGGAGGTTCTTATGCCCACTGTTCAAATCATGTCCGTCATCGGCAGCGCCGTCCCCGCCCGTCTTCGGGAGTCGGGTTTGCTCGCCTGCTGGTACCTGGTACGCGACGGCGAAGCCATCAGCGGCCCGCTCACATCCTTGTCCGCCGCTGAACAACAACTGCAACAGGCCTCGAACTTCAAGCTGCACGCCTGACCGTCACGGCAATGGCAGCTTGACCCGCGGCTTGCTTTCGACAAACAGCGCCCAGCTGGACATGAACAGCGCCGCCACCAGGGGGCCGATCACAAACCCGTTGAGGCCAAACACCGACAGGCCGCCGAGGGTCGAGATCAAAATCAGGTAGTCCGGCATTTTGGTGTCCTTGCCCACCAGGATCGGGCGTAGCACGTTGTCCACCAGGCCGATCACAAACACGCCGAACAACCCCAGCACCACGCCCTGCCAGATCGAACCGCTCAACAGGAAGTAGGCGGCCACCGGCCCCCACACAATGCCTGCGCCCACCGCCGGCAACAGCGACAGAAATGCCATCAACACCGCCCAGAGCAACGCACTGGGAATGTCCAGAAACCAGAAGATCAAACCGCCCAACGCCCCCTGGGTCACGGCCACCAGCACGTTGCCCTTGACCGTGGCGCGCACCACCCGGTTGAACTTGAGTTGCAGGCGACGCTTCTGCGGCTCGGCCAGCGGCACCGCCGTGCGCACCCTGCGCACCAGCTCGGGGCCGTCGCGCAGCAGGAAAAACAGCAGATACAGCATGATGAAAAAGCTCACCAGGAAATCAAACGTGCCCTGGCCGAAGCTGAACGCCTGGGACGCAAAGAACTGGCTGCCCTGCATTGCGCTCTTGACGATCTTTTCCCGCAGCCCTTCCAGGTTGCCCATGCCGAAGCGGTCCAGCAGATGCTGGAAGTACGGCGGCAGGAAATTCTTGAACTGCTCGATATACCCGGCCACATCCAGCTTGCCGCTCTCGACGTTCTTGTAGAGCGTGGCGCCCTCCTGCACCAGCAAGGCGCTGGTGATGATCACCGGCAGAATCGCGATCACCAGGCACACCGTCAAAGTGCTCAGGGATGTGAGGTTGCGGTTCCAGCCAAAGCGCTGCTGCAGGCGACGCTGCAGCGGGGCAAAGATGATGCCGAGGATCACCGCCCAGAACACCGCGCCGTAGAACGGCAGCAATATCCAGATAAACGCGACGGTCACCAGGCCCAGCAGCAACAGCAGGGTTTTGAATTGCAGGTTGGTTTGATTCATGTCCGGTCCATGTCAAAAAAGCCGGACGCGCATTTGCGTCCAGGTGCTTAGTCCGCTGCAAAGCCTGGGAGTGCCATCTTTGTTGCGGTAAGCGTAGACCCAGATCAATAAAGCCTTGGGCGCAGTGCTTTACGCTCGCGACCTTTTGCGACCCGACCCGATGCCGCCCATCCTCGCCCCCGAATTGCTCGCCCCCGCCGGCACCCTGAAAAACATGCGCTACGCCTTCGCCTACGGCGCCGATGCGGTCTACGCCGGCCAGCCGCGCTACAGCCTGCGCGTGCGCAACAATGAGTTCGACCACGCCCACCTGGCCCTCGGCATCGACGAGGCCCATGCCCAGGGCAAGCGTTTTTACGTGGTGGTGAACATCGCGCCGCACAACGCCAAGCTGAAAACCTTCCTCAAGGACCTGGCGCCGGTGATCGCCATGGGCCCGGATGCGCTGATCATGTCCGACCCGGGGCTGATCATGCTGGTGCGCCGACACTTCCCGCAGATGCCGATTCACTTGTCGGTGCAGGCCAATACGGTGAACTGGGCCAGCGTGGAGTTCTGGCAGCAGCAAGGGATTGGCCGGGTGATCCTGTCGCGTGAACTGTCGCTGGAAGAGATCGCCGACATCCGCCAGCAGGTGCCGGCCATGGAGCTGGAAGTGTTTGTGCACGGCGCCTTGTGCATGGCGTATTCCGGGCGCTGCCTGCTCTCGGGCTATATGAACAAGCGCGACGCCAACCAGGGCAGTTGCACCAACGCCTGTCGCTGGAAATACCAGGCCACGCCGGCGCAGGAAAACGCCACCGGGGAGATCGTCCAGACGTGTGAGCCGACACTGGGCATCGGCACGCCGACCGACCAGGTATTCCTGTTGCAGGAAGCCAACCGGCCCGACGAGCAGATGCCCGCCTTCGAGGACGAGCACGGCACCTACATCATGAACGCCAAGGACCTGCGCGCCGTGCAGCACGTGGAGCGCCTGGCCCGCATGGGTGTGCATTCGCTGAAGATCGAAGGCCGCACCAAGTCGCACTTCTACTGCGCGCGCACCACCCAGGTGTATCGCCAGGCGATCGATGATGCGGTGGCCGGTCGCGCCTTTGATAAAGGCTTGATGACCGACCTCGAATCCCTCGCCCAGCGCGGCTACACCGAAGGTTTCCTAAGGCGCCATGTGCACGACGAATACCAGAACTACCAGAACGGCAGCTCGGTCTCGCAGCGCCAGCAGTTTGTCGGCGAGCTGACCGGCGAGCGGCGCGGCGAGTTGGCCGAGGTCAAGGTGAAGAACCGCTTTGCCGTGGGCAATCACCTGGAATTGATGACCCCCGCCGGCAATTTCCACTTTGACCTGGCCAGCCTGCACAACGCCAAGGACGCAGCCATCGAAGTGGCGCCGGGCGACGGCCACACCGTTTATGTGCGCGTGCCGGCCGCGATGGACCTGCGTTTCGGCCTGCTGATGCGCGACGTTTAGCGGGTGGCCGCGCAGCAGCGGCGATCACCCGCACGCGGTCATCGCGGGTGATTGCTATGGCTGATCAGATCCGGAACTGGCCGACCAACTGCCCCAACCGCTGGCCCAGATCGGCCAGGCTGCGCGAGGTCTGCGCGCCCAATTGGGTTTCATCGGCAACGCTGTCCACCGCCACGGCGATCTGGTGCACGCTGCGGTTGATCTCTTCGGCCACGGCGGTTTGTTCTTCGGCGGCGCTGGCGATCTGCGCGTTCATCGCGTTGATAGTGCCGATCAACTGGGCCATGGTGTCCAGCGACGCGCCGGCCTGGTTGGCCTGGGCCGAGGTGCCGTCGCCGGCATCGCTGGAACGGCGCATGGCGTCCACGGCGGCCTCGGTGCCCTTTTGCAGGCGGTCGATCATGCCCTGGATTTCCTGGGTGCTGGTCTGGGTGCGACTGGCCAGCGCGCGCACTTCGTCGGCGACCACCGCAAACCCGCGCCCGGCTTCCCCTGCCCGTGCGGCTTCGATCGCGGCGTTGAGGGCCAACAGGTTGGTCTGCTCGGCAATCGAGCGGATCACGCTGAGCACGCTGACAATCGACGACACGTCCTGCTGCAGGCTGTCGAGGGACACCCCGCTGCTGCGGATATCGTTCACCAACGCGTGGATCTGCGCGATGCTGCCGTCGACCACGCGCTTGGCGGCCTGGCCTTCGACATCGGTTTGCTGCGCAGCCACCGAGGCGCCTTGGGCACTGCGCGCGACTTCCTGGGCGGCGGAGGACATTTCGTTGATGGCCGTGGCCACCTGGTCGGTTTCGTGGCGCTGGCGCTCCATGGCCTGCTCGGAACGCTGGGCCTGGTCGGATACCTGGCTGACCAGGCCGGTGAGCTGGCTGGTCATCTCGGTGATCTGGCGCACCAGGCCGTGGATCTTGTCGACAAAGCGGTTGAACGCGCCGGCCAGGTCGCCGAGTTCGTCCTGGCTGGTGATGGCCAGGCGGCGGGTCAGGTCGCCCTCACCGGCGGCGATGTCGTCGAGGTTGGCTTTCATCAAGTGCAGTGGACGCAGGATGGTATTGGCCAGCAGCATGCCGACGGCGGCGATCACCAGCAGCACCACCACGGCCACGCCGAGGATGCTCAGCAGCACGCCCTCCATGCGTTTTTCGACCTTCGCCTCGACCACCGCCACCTGGGCTTCGATGCCGTCGAGGTTCACCGAGGTACCGATCACCATGTCCCACTTGGGCAGGTATTCGGTGTAGCCCATTTTCGGCACCAGTTCGGTCTGCCCTGGCTGCGTGGAACTGTATTGCAGGTAGTGGGTGCCGTCCTTGCCGACCTTGACCAGGTCGCGGTTGACGTAGACCCCGTTGGGGTCGCGATTATCCTTGAAACTCTTGCCCACGCCGTCGGGGCTGTTGCCCTTGAACAGGCGGATGGTCTCGGAGTCGTAGCCGAAGAAGTAGCCGTCCTTGCCGTAGCTGGTGTTGGACAGCAGCTTGACCACCTGGGCCCGCGCGGCGGTGTCGCCGGGGGCGGCTGCGTCGTAGAGCGGCTTGATGGTGCTCATGGCCACTTCCACATAACTTTGCAGGGTGGCCTTGGCGTCGTTGAGCAGGCGCTGGCGGGTTTCGTCCACCTCGTTGCGTGCCTGCCCTTGCAGGATCCACACGGTGGTCAGGCTGATCACCACGGCAAACAGCAACACCGGCACAACCGCGAGGGACAGGACTTTGGCCTTCAAACTCAGACGCATGGCTTTTTCTCTCTTATTAGGCGACTTGGAGAAGTTATCGGCCATCCGGGAAATATCTGTAGGTTATAGGCTCATCGCTGCCAACCAGCCAAACGCCAGCAACGGGATGTTGTAGTGCAGGAACGTCGGCACTACGGTGTCCCAGATATGGTGATGCTGGCCGTCGATATTCAGGCCGGAGGTCGGGCCGAGGGTGGAATCCGAGGCGGGTGAACCGGCATCGCCCAGCGCTCCCGCCGTGCCGACGATGCACACGATCGCCACCGGGCTGAAGCCCAGTTGCACGCACAGTGGCACAAAGATCGCCGCCAGGATCGGCACGGTGGAAAACGACGAGCCGATGCCCATGGTCACCAGCAGCCCCACCAGCAGCATCAGCAATGCGCCAACACCACGGCTATGGCCGATGAACGCCGCCGAGGCTTCCACCAGCGAGCGCACATCACCCGTGGCCTTGAGCACTTCGGCAAACCCCGACGAGGCGATCATGATGAAGCCGATCATCGCCATCATCTTCATGCCTTCGGTGAACAGGTCGTCGGTGTCGCGCCAGCGCACGATGCCCGACACCGAGAAAATCAGGAACCCGGCCAGCGCACCGATGATCATCGAGTCCAGCCACAACTGAATGATGAACGCCGACGCAATCGCCACACCGGCCACCAGCAGGGTCAGCGGGTTGTACTGCACGGCCACCTGCTCGACCCGTTCGATTTTCTCCAGGTCATACACGCGTTTTTTGCGGTAGCTGATAAACACCGCCACCAGCAGGCCGACCACCATGCCCAGTGCTGGCAGGCTCATGGCATGGGTGACGTTGACCTGGCTGATGTCCACGCCGCTCTTGGCCACATTGGCCAGCAGGATCTGGTTGAGGAAGATATTGCCGAAGCCCACCGGCAGGAACATGTACGGGGTGATCAGGCCGAAGGTCATCACACAGGCAATCAAACGGCGGTCCAGTTGCAGCTTGGTCAACACATAAAGCAGCGGCGGCACCAGCAGCGGGATAAACGCGATATGAATCGGCAGAATGTTCTGCGAAGCAATCGCCACCACCCACAACAGACCGATCAGCAGCCATTTGACGTGGCTGCCACCGGTGGCTTCCTGGCGATCCACCAGCAGCAAGGCCTTGTCCGCCAGGGCGTGGGCCAGGCCGGACTTGGCAATCGCCACTGCGAACGCGCCGAGCAAAGCGTAGGACAAGGCCACGGTCGCACCGCCACCCAGGCCGCCGTTGAAGGCCTGGAGCGTGGCCTCGATGCCCAGGCCACCGGTCAGCCCGCCCACCAGGGCGCCGACGATGATGGCGATGACCACATGCACACGGGACAAGCTGAGCACCAGCATGGTGCCGACCGCGGCGATGACTGCGTTAATCATGGTTACCTCAGGCAAAAAACATAAAAACAGGCATGCCCGCGCCCCGGCGGCCATGGGGTTGGCTGCCAGCGTGCAGGCTTGAAGGAGGTCTTATTAGAGGGCGCGCACTTTGCTACAGGTGGGGGGCGCATGTCAAAAAACGGCGCCGCTTTCAGAATTAAATTGACCGTTTGATTAAGAAAATCCCAGATCGGCCGATACACAGGCTCTATGTGTTTTCAGGTAAGGATGTACCGATGTCGCTTAGGCAGCTCTCCATTCAATGGAAAATCACCCTGCTCGCCGGCCTTTGCCTGCTGGGGATCGTGACCCTGCTGGTGGGTTTGTCGCTGTATCGCATGGCGCAAAGCTCGGAGCAGGTCAAAGCGTCGAGCATGCAGATGCTCGATGAAGCGGCACAGGCGCGCATCGAGGCCCAGGGTGAAGTGCAGGCGCTGGGCATCCGCCGTCAGTTCATGGACGCCTACCAATACGGCCACGGTTTCTCCCGCCAGGTGCTGTTCCTGCGCGAGCAAGCCGAGAAGCGTTTCCTCGACGCCTTCGACACCCGCGAAGACCTGACCCGCCAGGTCAAGGCCGCGCTGCAGGCCAACCCGGACCTGCTCGGCCTGTCCCTGGTGTTCGAAGCCAATGCGCTGGACGGCAAGGACGAGTTGTTCGCCGACCAAGCCGAGCTGGGCAGCAACGACAAGGGCCGCTTCGCCCTGTACTGGTCGCAGCCCACCCCCGGCAAGCTGACCTCGATGGCACTGCCGGAAAGCGACATGTCCGACACCACTATCGGACCCAGCGGCGAGAAGGCCAACGCCTGGTTCACCTGCCCGCGCAGCACCCTCAAGCCCTGTGTGATCGAGCCGTACTTTTACGTGATCGACGGGCAAAACGTGCTGATGACCAGCATCGTGTTTCCACTGATGGTCAATGGCAAAGTCATCGCCTCGCTGTCGGTGGACATCAACCTCAACAGCCTGCAGGCCGTGAGCCAGCAGGCCAGCCACAAGCTGTATGACGGCCAGACCCAGGTCAGCATCCTCAGCCCCACCGGCATACTCGCCGGCTACAGCGCGGACGCGAGCAAGCTCAGCCAGCGCCTGGACAAGGTCGACACGACCAACGGCGCCCAGTTGATCAGCGCGCTGGCCGGCAGCACGCAGATCCGCAGCTTGCGCACCGACCATCAACTCAAGGTGCTCGCGCCCTTCGCCCCCATCCCCGACGGCAAGCCGTGGGGCGTGTTGCTGGATGTACCGGAAAAAGTCCTGGTGGGCCCCGCCGAAGCGCTGAAAGCGCAGATGGACGCCGACAACACCCGTGGCACCCTGCTCGAACTGAGCCTGGGCCTGCTGGCCGCGGTGGTTGGCCTGATGCTGGTGTGGCTGATGGCGCGCAGCGTGACCCGGCCGATCCTCGGCGTGGCGCACATGCTCGAAGACATCGCCAGCGGCGAAGGCGACCTGACCCGACGCCTGGCCTACGACAAACAGGATGAGCTGGGCCAACTGGCCGGCTGGTTCAACCGCTTCCTCGACAAGCTGCAACCGATCATCGCCGAAGTGAAACGCTCGGTGCAGGACGCCCGTGGCACCGCCGACCAGTCCGCCGCTATCGCCACGCAAACCAGCGCCGGCATGGAGCAGCAATACCGCCAGGTCGACCAGGTGGCCACCGCTTCCCACGAAATGAGCGCCACCGCCCAGGACGTGGCCCGCAGCGCCGCCCAGGCTGCGCAAGCCGCACGCGATGCCGACCAGGCCACCCGCGACGGCCTCACGGTGATCGACCGCACCACCCGTAATATTGGCGAGCTGGCCGCGGACATGAGCACCGCCATGGCCCAGGTCGAAGGCCTGGCCGCCAACAGCGAGAAAATCGGCTCAGTGCTGGAAGTGATCCGTGGCATCGCCGAACAGACCAACCTGCTGGCGCTCAACGCAGCGATTGAAGCCGCCCGCGCCGGTGAGGCCGGCCGTGGCTTTGCGGTGGTCGCCGATGAGGTGCGCAACCTGGCACGCCGTACCCAGGAATCGGTGGAAGAAACCCGCCTGGTGATCGAGCACTTGCAGAGCGGCACCGAGGAGGTCGTAGGCTCCATGGGCAACAGCTATCGTCAGGCCCAGGGCAGCGTCGAGCAAGTCGGCGAGGCTGTTACCGCCCTGCGCCAGATCGGCGAGGCGGTGACGGTGATCAGCGACATGAACCTGCAAATCGCCAGTGCCGCCGAGGAGCAAAGCGCGGTGGCCGAGGAGATCAACAGCAATGTGGCGACCATCCGCGATGTGACCGAATCGCTGTCGGAGCAGGCCAACGAGTCGGCGCGGGTCAGCCAGGCGTTGAACAGCCTGGCGAATCAGCAGCAGGGCTTGATGGATCAGTTCCGGGTCTGAAAGCTGCAGCGGTTCAAATGTGAGAGGGGGCTTGCCCCCCTCCCACATTTGAACCGCGTCAGCGTTTGGGCAGTTCAATCAGCACTTTCAACCCACCCAACTCACTCTCCTGCAACTGCAACACCCCGCCCCACACCTCGACGATATCCCGCACGATCCCCAGCCCCAGGCCATGGCCGTCAATCTGTTCATCCAGGCGTGCGCCGCGGCTGAACACTTGGTCGCGCTGGGTTTCCGGGATGCCGGGGCCGTCATCTTCCACCGCCAGCACGTAGCTTTTTTGCGCCTCACTGACCGTCAAACGCACTTCGGCGTCCGCCCATTTGCAGGCGTTGTCCAGCAAGTTGCCGAGCAGCTCCAGCAAGTCTTCACGGTCCCAGGGCAGATGCAGGCCCGGGGCGACGTGGTAGCTCAGGTCGAGGTGCTCGCCGTGGATCATGTTCAGTGTCGCCAGCAGGCCGGGCAGTTCTTTTTCACAGTCGAACAAGGCTCCGGGCAAGGTTTCGCCGGCCAGGCGCGCGCGATTGAGTTCGCGGTTGAGGCGTCGCTGCACCTGCTCCAGCTGGTCACGCAGCAGTTTGCTCAGCTCGGGGTGATCCTTGAGCGCCTCGCTGGAGGCGGCACTCAACAGCACTGCCAACGGGGTCTTGAGGGCGTGGCCAAGGTTGCCGAGGGCGTTGCGCGAACGCTTGAGGCTGTCTTCGGTATGCGCCAGCAGGTGGTTGATCTGCGCCACCAGCGGCTCCAGTTCCAGGGGCACCTGGGTATCGAGTTGCGAGCGCTGGCCTTGTTGCAGTTGGGCGATCTGTTCGCGCGCAGTTTCCAGCGGGCGCAGGGCCCGGCGCACAGTCACCCGTTGCAGGACCAACACCAGCAGCAACGCCACCACCCCCAGCACCAGGCCGATTCGCCGCATCAGGCGAAAGCTTTCCCGCACGGGGGTGTAGTCCTGGGCCACGCTGATGGAAATTCGTTGGCCGAAACGCTTGTAGTCCGAACGCAGCACCAGCAGTTGCTGGCCCTCCGGCCCCAGTTGCAGGTTGCCCTTGAGCCCGGCCTCGGGCAGTTGGGGCAGTTCCTGGTCCCACAGCGAACGGGAGCGCCAGTGCGTGTCGGCAAAATCAATACGAAAGTAATGCCCGGAAAACGGCCGCTGATAGGCCGGCGACAAACGCTGCTCATCCAGTTGCACACCATTGGGCCCGCGCACCAGCGCCACCAGCAGGTTCTCGGCATCGTTGCGCAGCCCGGCTTCCAGGTAACGCTGCAAACCGGCCTCGAACAACCACAGGCTGGTTTGCGCCAGCACCACGCCGACCACCACCATCACGCTGATCAGGCCCAGGCTCAGGCGCCGCTGAATCGACTTCATGCAGGGCTGGCGCCAAACAGGTAACCCTGGCCGCGCCGGGTTTCAATCACGCTGCGGCCGAGCTTGCGGCGCAGGTGGTTGACGTGCACTTCCAACACGTTGGAATCGCGCTCGGTCTCGCCGTCATACAGGTGCTCGGCCAGGTGGCTTTTCGAGAGGATCTGTTCGGGATGCAACATGAAATAGCGCAGCAGGCGGAATTCGGCGGCGGTCAGCTGGATCTCGTCGCCATCGCGCAGCACGCATTGGCGGCCTTCATCCAGATGCAGGCCGGCGGCCTGCAAGGTGGGCTGGTTGGCCTGGCCGTGGGAACGGCGCAACAGCGCCTGGATACGCAGGTAAAGCTCTTCGGGATGAAAGGGTTTGCTCAGGTAATCGTCGGCGCCGGCCTTGAGCCCTTCGATGCGCTCGGCCCAGGAATCGCGGGCGGTGAGCACCAGCACCGGGGTGGCCAGCGCGGCCGCGCGCCATTGCGCCAGCACCTCAAGCCCAGGCAGGCCGGGCAGGCCGAGGTCGAGGATGATCAGGTCATAGGGCTCGCTGCGGCCCTGGTACGCGGCGTCGCGCCCATCGGCCAGCCAATCGACGGCGTAGCCCTGGCGCTGCAGGCCGGCCAGCAGCTCATCGGCCAGGGGTACGTTATCTTCCACCAGGAGCAGGCGCATCAGTCTTCCTCGTCTTTGATCAGCGCACCGGAGGTGGCGTCGAGCTTGATCTCGCGCACCACGCCCTCGGTGGTTACCAGTTCCACTTCGTAGGCGTATTGGCCGTGTTTCTTTTCCAGCTCCGCCTCCAGCAGCCGCGAGCCCGGGTAGCGTGCCATGGCCTGCTGCAAGAGTTGCTCGAGCGGCAGGATAACCCCCTGCTGGCGCAGCGCCAGGGCTTCATCCTGGTTAAGGTCGCGGGCCGCCAGGCTTGAGCAAAACACCATAAGCAACAACAGTGCTCGGCTGCCGGCGCGTAAATTTACCTTCATTACGTATCCTGATGATTCTTGAGAACCTGCCCGGAGAGCGCGTCCAATTCAACATCCCATTCAATGCCGTTGGCATCTTGCAGTTCGACTTCATACACATACTTGCCATAGGCCTCATCCAGGTCGGTATCTTGCAGCGTCGAACCGGGATGCAGGGCCAGGGCCGTGGCGTCGAGTTGATCGAAAGCCACAATAGTAACAGTGGCGGGCACGGTCAGCGGTTTGTCGGGGCCCACCGCTGCCGCCTGGGTTGCCGTAAAGGCGATGATAGCGGCGGCGACCAGAGCTGTGAGGCGCTTCATGAAAAGTCTCCGTTACACAATATTTTTCCTACGCCGGCACGGTACCCCCTGCAACTTAACTGAAACTGAATTGCCACCATGGCAATTCCGGGCCAGCTGTTTATTTCACTCTCGGCGAGATTTCCTATAATGCCCCGCTCGCTTCAACGGAGACCGGCATGACAGCCATTCACATCAAGTTCCCGGCCCTGACCCTCAAGGCCGGTAAACGCGCGTTCACCCGCATCCGCGATCAGGGCCTGGCGCCTGCCGACGTCGGCATCCTCCCCGGTGCGGCCGGCGGGCCCAAGGCGCTGGGGATCCAGGGCCTGGACCTGGCGTTGTTCGGCGACTGGCTGCCGCGCGCGCCACGGGAACGCGCATTGATCGGCGCGTCCATCGGCTCCTGGCGGTTTGCCAGCGCCTGCCTGCCCGACCCGGTGCAAGGCCTGCTGGACCTCGGCCGCCTGTACAACGAACAGCGTTTTGCCAAAGGCGTGACCATGGCCGAGGTCAGCCAGAGCTGCCAGCGCATGCTCGACGACCTGCTGGCCGGGCGCGATGCACGGGTGCTGGACAACCCCGACTACCGCCTGAACATCATGGTGGTCAAAAGCCACGGCCTGCTCGCCGATGACCACCGAGGGCGGCTGGGGCTGGGGCTGTCGTCGGTGATTGCCGACAACCTGCGCGGCCGGGCGCGGCTGGCGCGGCATTTCGAGCGGCTGATCGTCCATGACCCGCGCCAGGCGCCGCCGCTGCATGCACTCACGGATTTCCCCTCGCGCTTCCTCAGCCTGGACCTCGGCAACCTGCGCCAGGCGCTGCTGGCTTCGGGCTCGATCCCCATGGTGATGCAAGGCGTGCGCGATCTGCCCGGTGCCGGCGCCGGCACCTACCGCGACGGCGGCCTGCTGGACTATCACCTCGACCTGCCCTACCACGGCAACGACATCGTGCTGTACCCGCACTTCACCGACCGGGTCATCCCCGGCTGGTTCGACAAGGGCCTGCCGTGGCGGCGCAGCAGTCAACAGGGCCTGCAGGATGTGTTGCTGCTCGCGCCGTCCCGGGATTACCTGGCCCGCCTGCCCCACGGCAAGCTGCCGGACCGCAGCGACTTCAAGCGGTTCATGGGCGACGACGCGAGCCGCAACAAATACTGGCAAACCGCAATGAGCGAGAGCCGGCGGCTGGGCGATGAGTTTCTGCAACTGGCCGATAACGGTGGGCTCGGCGAGCGCCTGCAAGCCCTCTGACCCAGCGGTATGCGCGCAGAGGGATCAAGCTGTTAAACTCGCCGCCTGCCAGATACTGACCGAGCTGAAAATACTGTGGAAATCTTCAAGGAATTTACATTCGAATCCGCCCACCGCCTGCCGCACGTACCGGAAGGCCACAAATGCGGGCGCCTGCATGGGCATTCGTTCAAGGTGGCGATCCACCTGAGCGGCGACCTCGACCCCCATACCGGCTGGATTCGCGACTTCTCGGAGATCAAGGCGATTTTCAAGCCGCTCTACGAACGCCTCGACCACAACTACCTCAACGACATCCCCGGCCTGGAAAACCCTACCAGCGAAGTGGTGGCCAAGTGGATCTGGAACGAGTTGAAACCCCTGCTGCCGGAACTCAGTGCGATCCGCATCCATGAGACCTGCACCAGCGGCTGCATCTATCGCGGCGAGTAAGCCTTTGATGTGAAAAAACCACCCTTGCGGTGGTTTTTTTGTGCCCGAGCGACTGATCCAGTTTGTATCACCGCTGCACCGCTTTCGTGCCCGACTGGGCACGGCGAACAGCCCTTCCTGCATTTCTCCCCGATTTGGCTATAAATACTCTGCAGCGTGCACAGTGCCGACCGTGCGCCCTTCACTGCCGCTGATTTGGCACGCGCAGTGCAACAGGCCTGCGTCACTCATTCAGGGAGCAAGGCACATGACGCAGCAAGAACCGGGCAACGACTACCCCCTCAGCGAAGTCCCGATGCATGCGCGCAAGGGCCTGGCATCGACCGCCATGGTGCTGTTGGGCTTCACGTTTTTTACCGCGACCATGTTTGCCGGCGGCAAGCTGGGAGTGGCGTTCAGTTTCACCGAGATGCTCGGCGTGGTGGCCTTGGGTAACCTTCTGCTGGGCATCTACGCCGCCGGCCTGGGTTACATCGCCTTCAAGAGCGGCTTGAACTCGGTGTTGATGGGGCGCTTTTGCTTTGGCGAAGTGGGCAGCAAGCTCAGTGACTTGATCCTCGGCTTCACCCAGATCGGCTGGTACGCCTGGGGCACCGCCACCGCCGCGGTGGTGCTCGGCAAGTATTTCGAACTGAGCCAAGGCAGCGTGCTGGCCCTGATGGTGCTGTTCGGCCTGGTGTTTTGCGCCACGGCCTACGTGGGCTATCGCGGGCTGGAGATTCTCTCCTACATCGCCGTGCCGGCCATGGGCATCCTGCTGTTTGTGTCGATGTGGGTGGCCACGGTGAAAGTCGGCGGGCTCGACGGCTTGCTGGCGGTGGTGCCGAGCGGCGAGCTGGATTTGTCCACAGCGATCACCCTGGTGTTCGGCACCTTTGTCAGCGGCGCGACCCAGGCCACCAACTGGACGCGGTTTTCGCGCTCGGCCAAGGTGGCAGTGCTGGCCAGCCTGATCGGCTTCTTTATCGGCAATGGCCTGATGGTGCTGATCGGCGCGTATGGCGCCATCGTCTATCAGCAACCCGACGTGGTGGAAGTGTTGCTGCTGCAAGGCTTCGCCATGGCGGCGATGGCCATGCTGCTGCTGAATATCTGGAGCACCCAGGACAATACGATCTACAACTTCGCCGTGGCCGGTTGCAACCTGTTGCGCACCCGGCGCCGCAAGACCGTGACCCTGGCCGGCGCGGTCATCGGCACCCTGCTCGCCTTGCTCGGCATGTACGACATGCTGGTGCCCTACCTGATTCTGCTGGGCACCGTGATTCCGCCGATTGGCGGGGTGATCATGGCGGACTTCTTCTACCGCTATCGCGGCCGATACCCGCGCCTGGCGGATGCACGCCTGCCGGCCTTCAACTGGCCGGGGCTGGTGGCGTATGCCGTGGGCACCGTGCTGGCGTTCAACTCGCCGTGGGTCGCGCCGTTGGTGGGGATTGTTGTCGCGTCGCTGACCTACATCGCGCTCACCGCCCTGCTACGGGTTCGCGCGCCGTTGGCTGACGCACGGGCATGAGTCTGAGGCCGACCCTGGACGTCGGGTTCCACGAGAATGGTAACCTGATGACTGCCGCCCAGCGCCTGGCTCTGCACCGCACGCACCGCATCCAGCGTATGGAAGCCCTGTGCGGGCTGCGGCTGGAAAATTCTTATGACCGCCTGGACATCAGCATCGCGCTGATGATCTGGCGGCAGTCTGCCTGAACTGTTTTTAGCCAAGAGGAACTTGCCCATGCACATCATCAACGCCCGCCTGCGCGACCGTGAAGGCCTGCATGATCTGCACCTGGAACACGGCCGGATCGCCAGCATCACCCCACAAACCAGCGTGCCGACCGTGGGGCCGGATGACATTGATGCCGCCGGCAACCTGGTGACCCCGCCTTTTGTCGAACCGCATATCCACCTCGACGCCACCCTCACCGCCGGCGAGCCGCGCTGGAACATGAGCGGCACGCTGTTCGAGGGCATCGAGTGCTGGGGCGAACGCAAGGCCACCATCACCAGGGAAGACACCAAGACCCGCGCCAAAAAGACCATCCAGGCCCTCGCCGCCCATGGCATCCAGCACGTGCGCACCCACGTCGACGTCACCGACCCGGACCTCACCGCGCTCAAGGCCATGCTCGAAGTGCGCGAAGAAAGCACGCACCTGATCGACCTGCAAATCGTCGCGTTTCCTCAGGAGGGCATTGAGTCCTACCGCAATGGCCGCGAGCTGATGGAGGAAGCCATTCGCCTCGGCGCCGACGTGATCGGTGGCATTCCGCATTTTGAATACACCCGCGACCAGGGCGTAAGTTCGGTGAAGTTCCTCATGGACCTGGCCGAACGCACGGGCTGCCTGGTGGACGTGCACTGCGACGAAACCGACGACCCGCACTCGCGCTTTCTCGAGGTGCTCGCCGAAGAAGCCCGCAGCCGCGACATGGGCGCGCGCGTCACCGCCAGCCACACCACGGCCATGGGCTCCTACGACAATGCCTACTGCGCCAAACTGTTTCGCCTGTTGGGGCACTCCGGGATCAGCTTCGTCTCCTGCCCCACCGAAAGCATTCACCTGCAGGGCCGCTTCGACAGTTTCCCGAAACGCCGTGGCGTAACCCGCGTAAACGAACTGCTCGAAGCCGGCATGAACGTGTGCTTCGGCCAGGACTCCATCGTCGACCCCTGGTACCCCCTGGGCAACGGCAACATCCTGCGTGTACTGGAAGCCGGCCTGCACATCTGCCATATGCTCGGCTACCGCAACCTGCAAAGCGCCCTCGACCTGGTCACCGACAACAGCGCCAAGGCCATGGCCCTGGGCGACCGCTACGGGCTGGAACCGGGGCGGCCGGCCAACCTGTTGATCCTCTCGGCCGACAGCGACTATGAAGTGATCCGCAGCCAGGGCCTGCCGCTGTACTCAATCCGTAATGGCAAGGTATTGATGAAGCGCCAGCCGGCGCAGGTGGAGTTTGTTTAAAAATGTGGGGGGGGGGGGGTTCAGTCACAGACCCGCGCCGTGCCAAACAGGCTGACGCTAACCAAGGTGTCAGCCTGTTCCTGCAAACGCACCGGCGCCGTCCCACCCGGCATCACCACTGCTACTTCGCCGCTCTCAACCCACCCCGCGCGCCATGCCGCACAGGCCACCGCACTGGCGCTGGTACCCGAAGACGCCGTAGGCCCCTCGCCCCGCTCGAACACCCGCGCAATCACCCGATTGCCGGGCTGGCGCGCTGCCCATTGCAAATTCACCCCGGCGACACAGGGCCGCCCCGCTCCCGCAGGCGGCGCGAAGGCAATCGCCTTCAACCGCTCGAACAAGGCGGGCTGCTGCATGTGCAGGTTGTCCGGCAATGCCGACACCTGCTCCACCAAGGTCACGCAATGCGGGTTGCCCACCCGCACAAACTGGCTGTGTGCCCACTGCGGATTGATCGCCGCCAGCTCGCTCACGTGGTGACCAACCCCCTGCGCGCCCACGGCGGACGGCCCGAATGCAGGCACGCCCAGCTCCAGCCAGAACCCGGTCACCTGTTCATACTCTGCAGGGGTCACCCTTGTGACCACCGGTGAAACCGCATCGGTTTTGTCGTGATGTACGCGCAATTCGGCGGCGTCGGTCATCAAGCCCTGGTCGGTGAGCGCCTGGGCAAAGATCGTCAAGCCGTTGCCACTGCGCTCGGCCAGCGATCCATCGGTATTGACGATCAGCAGGTCAAACGGCGGCGCAGCCTGGAACGGCCCGACCAGCAACCCGTCGCAACGGTGGGCCTTGGCGTCTGCAGGACGTGGCGTCGAACCCCACGTGCATTCGGAGTCGATGGCCGTGGCAGCCCACACCGTGCGCGTGCTTGCCGCCTGGGCGGCACTGTCGGGCAGCGCAATGCCCCGCGCGCGTAAAAAGGCCGGGCTGACCACCCCGTAGATATTGCCGCGCGCGTCATAAAACTGGGTCATAGCGCAGCGTCCCTGAAAGTTTTCATCGGCGATTCCGTCTGGTTTCCTACACACATGCCAAGCAGCGTATTACAGAACGCAGCGTCTGCCATCCCAAGGGAACCCGGCTCGCGCCCCAAGGCCTGATGTGCAAGGATGTCACGCCGGACATCGTTCGTTGAACGCAAAACCAAGGATTTTTCATGACTGCCATCCCCACTTCTGCCCCCGTGGTTCCCGGGCGGCTGGAGCAAATGTCGACCCGCATCGCCTTTTTCATCGCCGGTTTCGGTATCGCCGCCTGGGCCCCTCTGGTGCCGTACGCCAAGGCGCGTGCAGACCTGAGTGAAGGCACCCTGGGCCTGTTGCTGTTGTGCCTGGGGGTAGGGTCGATCATCGCCATGCCCGTAGCAGGGGCGTTGGCCTCGCGCTTTGGCTGCCGCCGGGTGCTCAGCGCCGGCACGATCATGATCTGCCTGGCCCTGCCGCTGCTGGCCACGGTCAGTTCAATCCCCTTGCTGATGGCCGGTTTGTTCCTGTTCGGCGCCGGCCTGGGCACGGTGGATTCCACGGTCAATTTGCAGGCGGTGATCGTCGAGCGGGCCAGCGGCAAAACCATGATGTCGGGCTTTCATGGGCTGTTCAGCCTGGGCGGGATTGTCGGTGCGGCGGGGGTTTCCGGGCTGTTGGCGCTGGGCCTGTCGCCGTTGCAGGCGACCCTGGTGGTCATCGTCATCACCCTGGCGGCCTTGCTCAAGGCCGCCCCGCACCTGCTGCCTTACGGCAGTGAGAGCTCGGGGCCGGCATTTGCGATTCCCCATGGCGTGGTGCTGTTTATCGGCTGCCTGTGTTTTATCGTGTTCCTGGCCGAAGGCGCGGTGCTGGACTGGAGTGCGGTGTTCCTCAGCGCCGAGCGTGGCCTGGACGAAGCCTACGCCGGCCTGGGTTACGCCGCGTTCGCCCTGACCATGACCGCCGGGCGCCTGACCGGTGACGCCATCGTGCGGCGCCTGGGCGCCACCCGTGTGATCGTGATCGGCGGCGCGCTGGCCACCGCTGGCATGTTGCTGGCAACCCTGTTTCCTGCCTGGGAAACCGCGTTGCTGGGTTATGCGCTGGTGGGCGCCGGCTGTTCGAATATCGTGCCGGTGCTGTACAGCGCCGTGGGCAAGCAAACGGTCATGCCGGAGCATATTGCCGTGCCGGCCATTACCACCCTGGGTTACGCCGGCATTCTGGCCGGCCCCGCCGTCATCGGGTTTATCGCCCATGGTAGCAGCCTGAGCACCGCCTTTGTGCTGGTCGCCGTGTTGCTGGCGGCGGTGGCGGTGAGTGGCAAGATCCTCAAGGTGTAAACCTGCGCTTCAGCGAGCCTTGTGCGCCTCGTCCTGCTCCAGCCAGCGGTCGAGGCTTTTGTTGCTGAGCCAGCCTTCCTTATACGACGGGCCAAACAGCCGCGCACCGTTCGCGCGCACCAATGCAGGCAGCAAACCCGGGCGCTCGAGAATGTTCTTGGCGGTGTAGACACAGAGTTCGCTGTACCTGGATTTAGGCAGGCCGGTGGACGGTTCCAGCACGGGCGCACCCTGTGAATCAACGTCCTCCGGGTCCTGCATGACCGACTTGAGTGTGGCAATCGCGACATACTGATGCTGTTCGCGGAAAAACGCGCGGTCCTTGCTCGTGTCCCTCAACTGCTCGAATTGGCCTTGCAACGCCTGGACCACCTGGGCATTTCCCTGAGCATGGAACGGGTCCTGGCTGAAGACGCTTGGGGAGCTGTTGCCCTGCAAGGCTGACGCGGCAAACATCAGGCTGTCGCGCGTGATGTCACCGTCGCGGCTGCGGATGGCATCGCTCAACTGCGGGCGCTTGAGTATTTCCTTGACCACCTGGATCGTCCGGTCCAGGGCCTCGCTTTCAGCGTAGCGGTGAGCAGCAATCTTCTGTAATGAGGAACAGGTCAGGCACCCGTCGTTCAAGAAGGGGTGCAGCAGGTCGAAGGCTTTTTTCAACGCCGTCACCAACTGGCTGTCCGTGGACTCTGCGCCGGGCTGATAAAGGCTTGCACGCGCAACGGGGAAGTTCTGCAGCGTGGGGTGATGCAGCACAGACAAGGTTCCGCGCAGCAGCGAGGGCCGGCGAACCGCCTCTTGCTTACGTGCAGGCGGGCTCTCGCTCCAGGGCTCAGGGGCGACCGCCGGTGATCGCACGTCGGGCTCCTCCAGGGCCAGGGGCCGGATGTGAGGTAATGCACCCTCGATTGTCATGGGTTTTCTCCAACTCTTTTCAGATACACGCCTGCTGGGTGATCGCCATCGTGGCGACCAAAATCATCGAGTGGGCTCCACTCAGACAAGCCACTCATGTGTGGCTCGATGAATACGACAGTTCCGAACAATCGACACTGACCCATGACAGCATGTAAAAAACGCCACTACCGGGTGGATCAATCCAGCTTCTGCCTGCGCCACCAGGTCGTCAGTCCATTGAGCAAGCCGGTGTGTTTCAGTGCGTTGCTGGCCGGGCCTTGCCCGTCGGCGAGCATGCCTCGGGAAAAATCATCGGCGACCGGCGCCTTGAATTTGCACTGGCCGGCGAATGCTTTCATGCGGCGGGCTTCGACCACATGTTCAGTGGAGGCGCCAAGGAGTTCTCGCGACGCCAGATCCCAGCTTGAAACCTGAACGGGCGCGTCATGGGGGTTGTGAAACAGCTCATGGCAGCAGGGCTTGGGGGAATTAAACGAGGTTAAAGTCATTGTTAGCCCTCACTTGAAATCTGACAAAGCGACCGGCCTGATCAAACCGGCGTGTAGGACCTAAGTGGTAAATGGCTGTAAAGAGTTCCTTAAATGTTCAAGGCAGGCGCCGCAGCCAGGGCACGGCGCCTGAATGTGGGTCAGCTCGCCAGCATCCGCAGCGCTTCCCGGCTGATCCGGCTGTCAGGAAAACCCTTAATGGTAGTGTCGATGGCGTTCAGTACATCGGCGCGCTTGAGCGCTTCCTGGGCCAACTGGATCACGTGGGCCATGGGAGGGTTTCCCGCCAGGCTCTGGCCGGCCATTTGCCTGAGGTTATCGAAGGTTAAATCCTGGCCGTAACGACCGCCGTTCAACGCGTCGAAATGCGTGAGCAGCTCAGCGGCCAATTGCGTGTCAGGCGTGAGTTTGAAGGGGTTGGTGCCGTTGATCACCGCATCCAGGTCCTGCAGGCTGATCAACCCATCCAGGCGGCCGTCAGGGCCGCTGCGATCAAAGATTTTCATCAGGTCCGGACGCCGTAGCAGTTCGTTGGCCAGGCGCGTGTTGTGGTTAGCGGCGCTGTTGAAGGACCACCCGCGTTGCGCCGTATCCAAAATGCTCTGGGCGCTCACATACCCGGGGAGCATAGGGTTCTGGAGGGCGGCAAAGTTGTTGCGCAACTGCGTGGTCAATTCCTGCGAACTCTTCGCCGAGTACTGCGAGTCGTGCTTGCGCGGCGCTTGCGGGTACGGATTGCCGATACTCGTATCCGGTCGCGGTGAACGATTGGCGCCAAACCATTGGGTCAGCAGGTTTTGGAACTGTTGCACGAAGCTCTGCATCTCAGGGCCGGCCTGGTTATGGCCATGTTGATGCGCGTGACGATGACCGTCCGTTGGCGAGTATTGATCGCCGTACATTGGGCCAGCCTGATGTGCATTAAATTGAAAACTGACGGTGGCCACGTTGCCGCCGTTGAAGGACAACGCAGCAGGTGCCGACCGGCTGGCTGTGTGCTCTGCCTTGGCGTTGCCGTGCGCGTGGTCCGGGTTTGATGAAGTAAAGACGTGTGTGTCCTGCAGCGATACCGACATAGTGTTCTCCAGTACAGTGGGCGCGATTTCAAGCGTGTGCTCCAACGTGACGTCGAAGCCCGTTCAGCTTTCCCCTATGTGGCCTATGTGTCGGAATCGGTTCCTGATTCGCGGGCGAAATACGCAACGCCAATGTAGGAGTCGCCCGAAAAAAAAAGCAGCCCCGGTGGAGCTGCGCTGCTTCCTGACGGCTGAGGGTTAGAACCCGAGGCTGGCCTGAACGAAGAACGTGCGCGGCTCGCCCAGGTACAACCCGGCATTGTTATCGCTGGAACGGGTGTAGTGCTGCTGGTCGAAGACGTTTTTCACGCCGACGCCCAGCTTGAGGTTCGACAATTGCTCGCCAAAGTCGTAGCCGCTGCGCACGTTGACCGAAACATACCCCGGGATATCACCGAACTGGCCGTCTGCCGTGCCCTGGGTGATGTAGGTGGCGGTGGTGCCCGGCGCGCGCTGGCCAGACTGGGCGTACACATCCAGGTTGTGGGTCCAGTGGTTGATGTCGTAACGCAAGCCCAGGGTCGCCACTTCACGGGAGTACAGCGGCAGGTCGCGGCCCTTGAACGGCACGTCACCCTCGGAGGTGGCCTTGGTGTAGGTGAAGCCGGCATTGGCGGTCAGGCCGTCCAGGCGCGGGTCGAGGTTCGCCAGGTCGTAGTGGGCCGAGGCTTCGATACCGGTGTGCTTGGTGGCGCCGAGGTTGGTCCAGCCCACGTCGTTGCTGACGTATTGCAGCTCATCCGAGAAGTCGATGTAGAAGAACGTCAGCTCGCCGCCCCACACGTTGTCGTTGTAGCGAGTGCCAACCTCATAGGTCTTGGCTTTTTCCGGGTTCAGGCCGTTGGCGGTCTGGTCGCCGGTGCCGCCCTGGCCCAGCTGGAAATACTGCAGGCTGCCGAACGAGGTCTCGTAGTTGGCGAACAGCTTCCAGGCGTCGGACACGTGATACATCACGCTCAGGGCCGGCAGCGGTTCGTTGTTATGGATCTCGCGACGTTTTTCCTGGGTGCGGGTGCCGTTCAGCGCGATCACCGGGCGGTCGTGCCATTCGGTGCGGATGTCTTCGAAGCGGATGCCCGGGGTGATGGTCCACTTGCCGATATCGACCTTGTTGTCGATATAGAAGGCATTGGCTTCGGTGCCGCCGGTGCGGTCCTGATAAACGTGGCCGTCGCTCTGGCCGACCGGCGTGGGTACGTTGTTGACCAGGGCCAGGCTGGTGGCTTGCTCGTGCATGCCTTCCTTGAGGTAGCGATAACCGACGCTGACTTCCTGGGTGCTCGGGCCCACGTCAAATACATGGGACACCCGTGGCTCGATGCCGAAGGTGTAGTAGGTACGGGGGTAGGAGCCGAGGGTTCGCAGGTCGCGGTTGGCGATGTTGCTGCCGCGGAAACTGTCGGAGTAATACGTCAGCACTTCGGCCTGGGTGCGGTCGTCGATCTGGCGGATGTACTTGAAGGACACGTCCTTGCGACGGCCACTGAAATTGTCCCAATCGCGTACCGACTGGTACGGGTTGGCGTCGAACTGCCGCTGGGTCAGGCCACCGGGCATGTCGGCGCTGGCGTCGTAGTAGTGGAAGTTCAGCGAGAAGTCGTCTTGATCGGTCGGCGCCCAGTGGGTCTTGAAGATCACGTCGTCGATGTCGTTGGAGTTGTTGCTGTTGCGATAGCCGTTGCCATTGACCCCGGAGTACAGCAAGGCGGCGCCGATGCCGTTGTCGGCCGTGCCGCCGATAAAGGCGTTATCGACGTGCTTCCAACCGCCATGGGCAGAGGTTTGCAGGGTGCTGCCGACTTCGCCGGAGAATTTCTCGGGGATTGCACGGGTCACGAAGTTGATCACGCCGCCGACGTTCTGTGGCCCATAACGCACGGAACCGGCACCGCGTACCACGTCGATGCTGTCCAGGTTGCCGGCGGAAATCGGCGCCATCGACAGTTGTGGCTGGCCATAGGGCGCGAACGCGGCCGGTACGCCGTCGATCAGCACGGTAGAACGCGGCGACAGGCGCGATGTAAGGCCACGTACACCAACGTTGAGGGAAATATCGCTGCCGCCGGTGCCGTTGGATTCCTGCACCTGCACGCCGGGCACGCGGCGAAGTACGTCACCGACGTTCATCGCGCCCTGCTCCACCATGGCTTCGCGACGGATTACCGTGCGCGCGCCGGGGTGGTTCTGCACCACTTCGGCGTTGGCATCGCCCAACCAGTCACCCACCACCTTGATATCGGTAACGCCCAGCTCCAGGGGCGAACCGGCCTCACCGGTGCCACTGCCCAGCGGGCGCAGGGTCACGGAACCGGCGTCGATCTGGTAGTCCAGGCCGCTGCCTTGCAGCAGCTGGCGCAGGGCCTGTTCAGGGGAAAGGTTGCCGTCGACCGCCGGTGCCTGCTTGCCCGCGACCATATCGGGGCTGAAGAACACCTGCAGGGAAGTCTGCTGGCCCAGCTGGCTCAACGCCGTGCCCAGGGGTTGGGCCTGGATATGAATACCCTCGGCCGCGTAGGCCGACGGCATTGCCGCGCTGACGGCGAGCGCCAGGGCCAGCGGCGCCCAGCGGGAGATTTTATTGTTGTTAACGGCAAGTTTTTTCACGTCGAACCTAGTCCTGTGATCGCAAAAGTATGCGGCTGTTAATGCAAACCAGTTGCAGTTGCAGGAGAAGACGAAGAACTCGAAAAAAACCTGAATGTCAGCGTGAAATAATTTCCTGGCTGCCGTCCGGCAAGGTGCGCAAGGCCACCGGCAAGATGTGTGGCAGGGCCTTGAGCAGCGCGTCGGTGTCGTTGGCCTTGAACACGCTGGTCAGGCGCAGGTTGCCCACCGCCGGTGTGCTGACCCGCAGCGGCTGCTCGCGGTAACGCGACACTTCCCGCGCCACTTCGGCCAGCGAGGCGTTGTTGAACACCAGCTTGCCGGTGCGCCAGGCCGTGAGTTCTGCGGCGTTCACCGCATAGGCCGTTGCCACCTGCCCCTTGCTGTCGACATGGGAGCCGAGGCCGGCGGTGAGCGTCACCACCTCCTCCGGCGAGCGGCCTTGCACCTTCACGGTACCGGCCTCGACCGCCACACGGGTCTGGTCGTCATCGCGGCGCACGTCGAAGCGGGTGCCGGTGACCGTCACCTGCCCTGCCCCGGCGGCGACCACAAACGGCCGGCTGGTGTCGTGCTCGACGCTGAACATCGCCTCGCCCTGCTTGAGCTCCACGCCGCGCCGGCCTTTTTCATAGTGCACCGCGACGACGCTGCGGCTGTTGAGGTCCATCACCGAGCCATCGGGCAAGGCGACCTGACGATGCTCGCCCAGGCGGGTACTGAACTCGGCACTGTAGGGCTTGGGGTGATCAAGGCCGCTGAACAGGCCCAACCCCAAGGCCACGGCGACCACACTGGCCGCCACTGCGTAACGCAATACGCCACGGCGTTTGGGCTGCTCGGCCGGCGTCTCGCACAGTGCCTGCAGGCGCGCCTTGGGCAGCAGGTCAGCGGCGCTCCACATGCCCTGCAGCACATCGAACTCATATTGGTGTTCGGGCGCTTCATTGCGCCAGGCATCAAAACGCTGGCGGTCTTCGACGCTCAACGCTGCGTCTTGCAGGCGTACAAACCATTGCGCGGCTTCGTCGCGAGCACGGCTATCCATCATGGAAGGTCCTGTTTCAGAGCGAGCATGGGTCATGGGGCCATTGCGCCCAGGCGGTCACGTAGATGCCGCAGGGTGCGGATCATATACTTTTCCACCATGTTTTTTGACAACCCCAGGCGCTCGGCGATTTCCTGCTGGGTCAGGCCCTCGATTTTCTGCCAGATGAAGATCTTGCGGCAGTTCAGCGGCAACTCGGCCAGGGCCCGCTCTATGGAGTCCGCCAACTGGATCGCATGCATGTAATGCTCCGGGTCGCCGCTGTGGGGCGCACTCTGGTCAAAGGCTTCCAGGGTCATGGCCTCGCGCCGGTCCTCACGCCGATAGCCGTCCACTGCAATATTGCGCGCGGTTTGATGCAGGTAGGCCCGCGGCTGCGCAATGTCGGCAGATTTCGACTCAAGCACCCGCACAAAGGTGTCATGGGCAAGGTCTTCGGCCTGCTGACGGTTTCTCAGGCGGCGCGTCCAGGTCCCGATCAACTCTTCGTAGTGTTGGAAAAAGCCTGTTCGGCGGGGCGGCTGAGGGATCATCGCGGGGGCACTGGGGAGGCGGGGCGTGAATAGTAATGCTTCCTATTAAGCGGAGCAATTGCTACCCGTCGCCCGTGTCAGCGCGTTGCAATCAAGGCTGGCCGGCCACCTGCCTGAGTCGACTGAGCTTCTCGCGGCTGCCGCACACGCTCATCTGGCACCATTTGCGCTGTTTGTTCTTGGAGATATCCAGGAACACCCAATCACAGTCGGTGGCCGTACAACTCCTCAATGCCTGCAGGTCGCCGGACACCAGCATCTGCGTAGCCTCGATGGCCAGGCGCCCCAGCAGCATTTCGGTCAATTCCTGCGCCGAGGTGCAGGGCTTCCACGCCCAGGCAGGCCGCCCTTGCACCGCGTGCAACACGCGCCAGGTTACGCCCTGCTGGAACACCTGGTTGATCTGCTGCAAGGCCGCATCGGGCGCGGCCTGGTGCATCGATAGCGGATAGAACACCGCGTACAGGCACTCCCTGAACGCAATAATCGCGTCCAGGTTCGGCTGGTACGAAATAGGTGATTCAAACACCATCGGTTTGTAGTCATCGAACTCCTGGGCCGAGATCAATGAGGCATGCAGTGCCCATTCAAAGAAGAACTGAAAACTGGTAAGCCGCTCTTCCATCACCTTGAGCGCAGTGCCGGGGCGGCGGCCGTTGGTGGTGTTGATAAAGTCCAGGACCCGGGCCCCGCCAATCAGACGGATAGATTTTGCAGTGCCCGTAAAATGCGTCATAACGGCTCCTTGGGATCACGCGGTCTTGCGGCGATGGCGCAGAGTACCTTGTTTTCTCAAAGTGCCGATATTGGCAAACCGGCGCAAAGACCGACGGCTAAGGCTGATCGCTGCTACGCGCCATCCAGTCCAGAATCGTCGCGACAGACTGGTCGACCGACAGCGCCTGGGTATTCACGTGTACTTCCGGAAACACTGGCAAGTCGTAGGCCGAATCAATCCCGGTGAAGTGTTTGATCAACCCCGCACGGGCCTTTTTGTACAAACCTTTGGGGTCGCGCTGTTCGGCGGTTTCCAGCGGCGCATCCACGTGCACTTCAACAAAGAACTCATTGCCGATGATGGAGCGCGCGTAATGCCGGCTGGCCGCTGACGGCGAGATCAGCGCCACGATCACGATCAGCCCGGCGTCCAGCATCAACCGCGCGACTTCCGCGACCCGCCGGATGTTCTCGTCGCGGTCGCTGTCGGTAAACCCCAGGTCGCGACACAGCCCGCCGCGCACCGAGTCGCCGTCGATGATGCTGGTAAACCGCCCCTGTGCCTGCAGGGCAATGTCCAGCGCATCGGCGATGGTCGACTTGCCGGAGGCCGAAAGGCCGGTCATCCAGATCACCAGCGGCTTCTGCCGCAGGGGTGCCGGGTTGACGCGTAAATGGCTGAACGCAAAGGCATGCAGGTTCTGGTCTGGACTCATGGCCGCTCACCCTCTGTTGCCGACTCCGGCGGTTTACCCAACATGAAGACCATCACGCATTGCACGAACAGCAACAGCGCAACCACCCAGTAGACGGTCGAGAATGACCCGGTGAGGTCCTTGGAAAAACCACCCAGGAAGTTACCGCACACGCCGCCCAGGCCGATCAACACATTGGCGATGCCAAAGGCCTGGGTCAGGCGGTTGACCGGCACGATTTGCCCGATATAGCTGGGGACCAGCCCGAAGATCGGGTAAAACGCCAGCGCAAACAGAAACGCTGCCAGGTAAAACAGCGGGAGGCTGTTGAAACTGAACACCAGCGTCGCGGCCAGCCCGGCGCTGACAAAACACATCGCCAACGACGCCCGCACACCGACCTTGTCGGCAATCCAGCCCACCAGGAAGCCCGAGGCCATGCCCACCGCGCCGAGGGTGGTCCAGATAAACCCGGTGTCCCGCACCGACACACCCAACTCATCGCGCAGGAACGGCGCGAGGTAGGTCTGGAACGGCAGCAACGCCATGCCATTGAGAAACGCGATGGCCCACGTCAGGTACAACGAACGACCCAGCCAGGGTGTGTCGCTGCCCACGGCCGCCGAGCGCGTCGCGGAAAACTCCACGTCCTGGCCCGCCGCCATGCTGCGCAACAGAAACCACGCCAGCAGGCACAGCGCCACCGAGATCAGGCCGGCCGTCAGCCAGATCGAACGCCAGCCGCCATGCAGGGTGAGGAACGACACCAGCAAACCATTGATGAATACCCCATAGCTGGTGCCGCTGGAAATCAGCCCCATGACCCGCGAGCGGTTACCCGGGCTAAAGCCCTTGGTGACGATCTCCGCCAGCGGGATATACACCGACGCCGAGCAGCCGCCGAGCAGAATCAACAGGGCGCCGGACACCCAGATGCTGTCGCTGACACTCAACCCCAGCAGCGCCAGGGACGTCACCACCGTCGACACCAGGCTGATTTTCCAGCCCTCGACAAACCGGCTGATGACACTTGTGACCGATGAAAACAACAGGAAGCCGATCTGCGCACCGCCGGTGATCACGCCCACGGTGGTGTAGTCAAAACCGATGTCCTGGCGCATGTCCACCACCAGGTTGGCGAACAGGTAAACGCCGAAGCCATAGGTGCTGGCCACGAAGCCGGTCAACACCACCGCCAGCACCACGCTGTCGAGCGTGCGCGGGGGGCTCTGTACAAGTGTGCTCATGCGTTTCCCCTTAACTGGCGCGCGCGGTGTGGATGATGAAATCGCAATTCATCATGTCGTAATCACGCTGGAAATCGCCGTAGCTCTCGTGGCCTGAAAACCCGGAGGCGAGTATTTCCGTGGCCAGTTCACCCGGCAATAACGGGTAGACCTTCAACCGGTACTGCTCGGCGTCGTCAAAGGTGTAGATGAACTCACACAGCTGCTGGTCGACCTGGCCGAGGCTCACCGAGGCGTTCGTGCCGCAGTAGTAATAATTGCCGCTGGCCTTGAAGTTGCCGGCGCGAATCGCAAAGAAGTTGCGCTGGTCCACAATCAGCAAGCCGCCCGGCTTGAGCAAGGCCCTGAATTTTTCCAGCACCCGGAGGCGGTCGTGGGCGGCGAACACATGGCACAGCGAGCTGCCCAGGCACACCACCGCATCGAACTGCCCCAGCACGCTCGGGTCGAGGGCTTGCCATTCCATGTAATGGGATTCGATTTCCAGGCCGCGCTGGCGGAAGTTCGCCCGCGCCTTGGTCAGCATGGTGCTGCTGCCGTCCGTGGCCACCACCTCGAAACCGGCCTGCTTGAGCTGTACCGCATGAAAGCCACTGCCGGTCGACACATCGATCACCGAACGCACGCCGTGCTCGCGCAGCAGCCTTTCAAAAAAGCCGCCCTCGCCGGCCTTGCGTTTGTCCCAATCGATCAACTCATCCCAACGCTCGACGAAATCCGCCGAATATTGCGCGGAGTAACTGGCAACTTCGTTGTGCTTGCGCCCTGACATCTGATTCATCACACACCTACCAGGTTGAATTTTTAAAGGCGGAATACTTGCTCGCCAATTCGCCGGCAAAATCGGCGGACTGCTCGATGGACATGGTGGTCTTCGAATACCCCAGCATTGCCTGCATCACGGCCATGCACTGCGGGTTATAGGTGACCGACCCATCGCAATGGATTTCGTCGATACCGTCCTGGCTCTGGCAGATGGTGTTGATGCGCACCGCCTCGTCCTGGGGGCAGGCCGCGGAGAACTGCACCTCGATGCGCCCCTCCTGCAGACGTACCGGGTACCCGCCCGGCAACCCAAGGGGGCCGGGGGCATGCACCAGCACCGGAGTGGGTGAAAACAGCCCTTCGATCACGGTGACCGCCGAACAGGCGGTGAGGAATTGCCCGTCGACGCCACCCAGGCGGCTGAACTCGGTTTTCACCGTAGAAAAAATCGCCTCGGCCGGCAGGCGGGCTACGTTCGGCCGGTCGCGCACCTCGTACAGCAGGCGGTAGCTGGCCCGCGGCGGCAGCCCGCCGCGCGGCACGTAGTGGCTGAAGTAATGCTGGGCATACAGCTGCACCTGCACGTCATCGAGTAAACATTCCAGCAGCCGCGCGATGGCAAAACGCGTGGCCGGGATCAGGTTGGCCACATTGCCCACACCGATATCCGGCGCCAGGCCGACCCGCGCGAGGATCGGGTTGACCGCATCGGGAAAGGCCGCATTCACGGTTTTGACGGCAATGCCGGAGGCCTTCACCGCCTGCATCAGGCTGTGCATCAACGTCAGGTGCATCGGCAGCCAAGGGCCGAACTGCGCCTGGTCGAGTTGCTCGAACGTCAGCTTGGGCAAGCCGGTGATCACCCGCCATGACTGCAACGACGCGCAGTTCACCAGCATGTCCGGCGCCTCCTCACGCAGCACACGGGTGACCCGGCCGATATCGGTCAGGTCGGCGATCACCGGCTTGATCGCAATGGTTTGCCCCAACTGCGCGCACGACAACGCCACCAGGTTGCACAGCCGGATCGTGGCCTCTTCATTGCGGCCCAGCACCACAAACTCGAAGGCATTTTTGGGCCCCAGAATTTTCAGGATCTGCAGGCACAGGTTGCCGGCGCCCACCAGCAGCAGTTTTTTCTTGCGTGTCGACGGGTTCATCGCGGGTAGGCTCCGTTGTCGACCGGGATGACCTTGCCGGTCATGTGGCGCATGCCTTCGCCCACCAGCAGCAAGATCACCTCGGCGACGCCGCCGGGCAGGATGGGGTCCTTGAGGATTTCCTGGCGTGCGTACTCGGCGCGCCGGTATTCGGGGATGGTGGCGTAGATCGCGGTCTCATGAATCAGCGCCGGGGACACTGCGTTTACCCGTACAAACGGCGCGAAATTCCACGCGTTGGCCTTGGTCAGGCCAATCACGGCGGCCTTGGTGGCACCGTAGAGCGCGTCGCAACTGCCCACCTCCCCCGCCACCGAGCTGATATTGACGATGCTGCGCGGGGCTTCGTGCTGCATCTCGCGTTCGGCAAAGTCTTTGGACAGGTAAACCAGGGCCTTGAGGTTCACATTGAGAATTTCGTCTATTTGCTCATCGGAATAGGCGTAGACACTTTTACCGTGGTAAAGACCGGCGTTATTGACCAGGCCATAAATCGTCGCATGCCGTTCATACAACCCGGGAATAAAACCTTTGATTACCGCGTTATCCGAGAAGTCGGCAATATGGGTTTCCAATACATCCGCCGTATAACGGTTTTGTAATACCTCAAGACCTTGTGCATCTTTATCCGCAGCAATAACGAAATAGCCGTCCTGGATCGCCTGTTCTACAGTCGCGCGACCAATACCATTGGCCGCGCCGGTCACAATTAACTTTTTCATACAACAATCCCTATTGGCAAAATTCGTTCATACGTGCGTAAAACGTCCGATGGTATTCGTACAACGCTCTTAACTTCGGATGCTGGTCGAGCACTTGCATATCGACCGGTTGCGTCTGCGGCGAAACAATCCGTTCACTGTTTTCGGCGGCCACGTGCCAACTTCTCCAGGTTTTCCACTGGGGCGGGCACTCGCGCTTCCACGTCATGGCGTGGGGGAGAAACTCGATGTCCAAATACTCACACAGTTTTCGAATGACCCGCTCAGGCTCGGCGGCGAGATCATCTGCATTAATGACATAGGGCACTTTGCCGGTGAGTTTGGTCACCACACAAAAGATGTCATATACAGCTTTATGTCCGATGGCTTGCATCGGCATATCCGGGTGGACGCGGTGATGGGAAATAATACTGCTGGCGGGTTCGCGGATCAGAAAGATGTTGTCTTGCTGGGCCAGAAATGCCAGATCAACTTTCAAGTCATCCAGGCAGTGGTAACACATGTCTTTATGAAAGACATTCGTACGTTTTTTAGCCGCCAGCAAGTGTTCTTTTATACCCGGGTACGTGGTCGGCAAACTGTGGTCCCATTCATCCGAAGGGATCGCCGAGTCTGCCGAAAACGCCATATGGGCGAACGGCTCATGGAAGACCTCGAAATCCCCGCGCTCGATAAACACCCGCTCAAGCACGGTGGAGCGCGAGCGTGGGTGCGCCCATAACCCGACCATCCGGTTCATGCCACCACCCCGAATTCAGCCGCCAGCAGTGCGTTGAGCGAACGCTTGAAAGGCTTCGTCACCGGGCAGAGCCGCACGCAGTAATCCGCCAGGCGCCGGTGCGCGCTGTTGGCTTCATTGCAGGCGTTGATAAACGCCTCGTGGTTGCTGAAGTCGTACGGCTCGAGGCTGTCGAGGAAATACGCTTCGCAGAAGTACGGGATGCGGATCAGCTTGGCGAAGGTCGCGGGCGGCACCTGCAATGGCTCGTCCGCCGGCAATACCGGTTTGCCGTGGCTTTCGCGCTCGATCAGGAACTCCACCACATCCGGCGTCAGGGTGTAGCAGGTCGCGCGCTGGCCGGTTTTTTCCAGGTGCCAGCAACGCTTGCTGCCGCGCTCGTCGACATCGATTTTTATACTGGAGAGCAAGGTTTTGACCGGCACAGTCGAGGCCGCGACCAGCGCCTGTATCTGCTCGTAAACCATCAGCTCGGCCCAGCGCAGCGCTTCGCAATCCAGTGCCAGGCCACGTTCTGCCGCTTGCAAGGCAAACTCGGGCTGGCTGGAAAAGCGCCCGATCATGAAGGTGATCACGTATTTGCAGTGGCGGGTGTCGACCCCGTTGCTGCGTGCGGTGGCCATGCCCCGCTCTATTGCCTGGATACCGGCCTGGAACTGCGAAACCGTAAAGCAGAAGGTGATATTCACCGATCCGCCCTGGGCCACCAGGTCTTCGACGGTCGACATCCCTTCCAGGCTGCCGGGCACCTTGACCATCACATTGGGTGCCAGCTGCCGCAGCTCCAGCCCCCGGGCGGTCATGCGTTCGGCGCAGCGCACGTCCACCGGGTCGACCTGGGCACAGATCCACCCCTCGGCCTGGGCCGATTGCACCCATAGCGGTGCCAGTGCCGTGGCGCCTTCGCTGATGACTTCGTTGTACAGCTTCTTGCGCAGCTCGGCGGGGGCCAGGCTCGCCAGGTTAAATCGCGATGCCCAGTACTCACGTTTTTCGAGAATAACCGCCGTTACCAGCCGGGGGTTGGTGGTGACACTGCAAAAACCCTGGGCCTGCGAGAAGTCATCCGGCATCAGCTGTTCAATATGTGCCGCCGCCGCCGGGTACTTATCCAGCAAGTAGTTTTTATAAGGCGCATACACCACGGTTGAGGAATCCCACCACACTTCTGAAGAGGGGTCATTCTGTTTAAGCCGTTCGATGTAACCGAGAGTGTTCACAACGCCTCCTCCCTGAGGAAGTTCGCTAATTAATAAGGGTCAACAATTCACGCATATCGGTAAACGGTACGGCGCCGGCCTCGGCCAACTGCGCATGCCGCTCGACAGGCGCAAGACCCAGCACTTTAATATTGGCGGCAACTGCCGCCTGAACACCGGCAACACTGTCTTCGATGACCAGGGCATCGCCCACTTCGATGTTATAAGTGTCGCAGGCGGTCAAAAACACCAAGGGGTCGGGTTTCCAGCGGCCCACTTCGTAACAACTGAATATTCGCCCTTCAAAATAAGAAAACAGCCCTGCCACGCGCAAACAATGTTCTATCTTTTTGCGCGGCGCACTCGAGGCCACGCAGTAAGGAATGTGCAACGCTTGCAATACTTCAAGGATTCCATCGGTGGCTTTCAATTCAAGCGTCAACGCATGCAGCGCCTGCGCTCTAAAGTCCGCCTCGAACTGAGTGCCCAGTTCAAGATTCAATAACTGTTCGGCTTCGCGTAAACAATCAGCAATCTTGCGCCCGCGGAAGTGTTCTATAAACCGCGTCTTGTCAAATTTTAAGTCACCCGACACACGGGCATTAAGCAGGTCGATCAACACCGACAGGGTGATTTCTTCACTTTGGACAAGTACACCGTCGCAATCGAAGATCACTAACTTTGGCACGCCGGAACAGGCCGGCAATTTTTCCTGTTCTGGTAGTTCTCCTTTAACGGCCGAAAGGCACATAAACATCTCTTATAAAAGGCCCCGCGATGACTTCCGAACTACCAACGGAGCGGGCTGAGGAGTGCCTATAAGACACGCGGCAAAAAACCCTGTCAAACGCTTTTGAGCGGTTTTTTAGTATCTTATGGTTATTTCTTATTATCCTTTTATTCCATTTATCACCATGGTTGTAGTCGCTAAAATCACACCGGTGAACTTCCGCCGCGCGGCGTCAGTCAGCTGAATGAATTCACGAATTTAAGGCCGGGTGGGCAATGCACATTTCGTTGGAGCAACAAGTGGCCCTGGTGACAGGCGCCAGTTCCGGAATCGGCGCCGGCGCCGCCAAGGCCCTGGCGCAGGCCGGAGCCGCCGTGGTGCTGAATTACAACAGTCAGGCCGCACCGGCCGAGGCCCTGGCCGAGCAGATCAAGGCCGAGGGTGGCCGGGCGATTGCCATCGGCGGCGACGTCTCTAAAGAAGCCGACGTAGAACGCCTGTTTGCCCAGACCCTCGATGCCTTCGGCCACCTGGACATCCTGGTGGCCAACTCGGGCATGCAAAAGGACGCCGCGCTGGTCGACATGAGCCTCGACGACTGGAACGCCGTGATCGGCGTCAACCTCACCGGTCAGTTCCTGTGTGCCCGCGCGGCCGTGCGGATTTTCAAGCGCCAGGGCATCCGCGACGGCGTGTCACGGGCGGCCGGCAAAATCATCCACATGAGTTCGGTGCACCAACTGATCCCCTGGGCCGGGCATGTGAACTACGCGGCGTCCAAGGGCGGCGTGGAAATGCTGATGCGCACCCTCGCCCAGGAAGTCAGCGAACAGCGCATCCGCATCAACGGCATTGCACCGGGGGCGATTCGTACCGCAATCAATCGCGCCGCCACCGAAGGTGCAGCCGAACAGCAACTGCTTAAATTGATTCCCTATGGCCGCGTCGGCGATGTCGAAGACGTGGCCAACGCCGTGGTGTGGCTGGCCAGTGATGCCTCCGACTATGTAGTGGGCAGCACCTTGTTTATCGATGGCGGCATGAGCCTTTACCCGGAGTTTCGAGACAATGGTTGATTTGAACAACGAGCCACAAAGCGCCATCGATGCCCACGGCATCATCGGCGACATGCGCAGCGCCGCTCTGGTGAATGACAAAGGCAGCATCGACTTTTACTGCTGGCCGGAATTCGACAGCCCCTCGATCTTCTGCGCGCTGCTGGACACTCCCGACGCCGGCACCTTCCAACTCACCCCCGACCTGCCCAACGCCCGCCGCGAGCAGATCTACCTGCCCGACACCAATGTGTTGCAAACCCGCTGGCTCAGCGATGAAGCCGTGGTGGAGATCACCGACCTGCTGGCGATCAGCGAAGAGCCCGATGACCTGCCGCTGTTGATCCGCCGGGTGCGCGTGGTCAGCGGCAAGGCCACGATTCACCTGCGCTGCGCCGTGCGTCACGACTATGCGCGCACGCCCACCGTCGCAACGCTGGAAAACGGCATGGTGTGCTTCAATGCCGACGGCCAGCCCGGCCTGCGCCTGTCCAGCAGCCACCCGCTACAGATCAAGGCCGACGCTGCAGTGGCCAGCTTCGTGCTGAACCAGGAGGAAGATGCCGAGTTCGTGCTCGGCGGCCTCGAGGATGAGCGCGTCGACAACGGCTGCACCGACCTGGCGTTGGCCCACACCTTGAAGTTCTGGCGCGGCTGGATCGCGCAGTCGACCTATCGCGGGCGCTGGCGCGAAATGGTCAACCGCTCGGCCCTGGCGCTCAAGCTGCTGACCTCGCGCAAACACGGCGCCATCATCGCGGCCGCGACCTTCGGCCTGCCGGAAACCCCGGGCGGCGAGCGCAACTGGGACTACCGCTACACCTGGATCCGCGACGCCTCGTTCACCGTCTACGCCTTCATGCGCCTGGGTTTCGTCGAAGAAGCCAACGCCTACATGCGCTGGCTCAAAGGCCGGGTCAGCGACTGCTGCGGCCAGCCGACCAAGATCAACATCCTGTACGGCATCGACGGCCGCCAGGAACTGCCCGAAACCACCCTGGACCACCTCAGCGGCCACGGCGGCGCCACGCCGGTGCGCATCGGCAATGAGGCGGTCGACCAGATCCAGCTGGATATCTATGGCGAGCTGATGGACGCGGTGTACCTGGTCAACAAATACGGCGAAGCCATCTCCCACGAAGGCTGGAAACACACGGTGGACGTTGCCGACCAGGTCTGCGAAATCTGGAACCAGAAGGACGTCGGCATCTGGGAAATGCGCGGCGAGCAGCATCACTTCCTGCACTCGCGACTGATGTGCTGGGTGGCCCTGGACCGCGCGATCCGCCTGGCCTCCAAGCGTTCACTGCCGGCGCCGTTTGCACGCTGGGACCAGACCCGCCAGGCGATCTACGCCGACATCTGGAGCAACTTCTGGAATGAGGAACGCGGGCATTTCGTCCAGCATATCGGCAGCACCGCCCTCGACGGTTCGATGCTGCTGATGCCCCTGGTGCGCTTCGTCGCCGCCACCGACCCGCGCTGGCTTTCGACCCTGGAAGCCATCCAGAAAAGCCTGGTGCGCGATGGCATGGTCTACCGCTACCGCAACGACGATAACCAGATCGACGGCCTGCAAGGCACCGAAGGCGCTTTCGCCGCCTGCTCCTTCTGGTACGTCGAATGCCTGGCCCGCGCCGGGCAGGTGGAAAAAGCCCACCTGGAATTCGAACAGCTGCTGCGCTACGCCAACCCGTTGGGCCTGTACGCCGAAGAGTTCGACAGCCAGGCCCGACACTTGGGTAATACGCCACAGGCGTTGAGCCATCTGGCGTTGATCAGCGCAGCGACCTTCCTGGACCGCAAACTCAGCGGGGAGAAGACCACCTGGCAGCCCTGAAAACCCAACTGCGGCTCACCTGATGTATGGAGATCAAAATGTGGGAGGGGGCTTGCCCCCTCCCACATTTGGATCGCATTAAGCCTTCTAGACAAGTAAAGCAATCGCCTTCAATACACCCGAAGCCCGTCATTCGTTTCAGCTAGAGTTCCAGCAGCCCCCCAGACAGGAACCCATCATGCCCACCCTGCTCTACGCCCGCACCCCCATGCTCAACATCGCCTACGAAAGCCACGGCCCCACCGGCGGCAAACCCGTGATCCTCCTGCACGGCTTCCCCTACGACCCCCGCGGCTATGACGCAATCGCCCCAGAGCTGGCCGGGCGCGGCTACCGGGTACTGGTCCCCTACCTGCGCGGCTACGGCCCCACACGGTTCATCAACCCACACATCATGCGCTCCGGCCAACAAGCCGCCCTGGCCCAGGACCTGCTGGACTTCATGGATGCACTCGAGATTCCAAAGGCCACCCTCGCCGGCTACGACTGGGGTGGCCGCGCCGCCTGTATCGTCGCCGCACTCTGGCCACACCGGGTGCACGGCCTGGTGACCGGCGACGGCTACAACATCCAGGACATCGCCAAATCCCTCAAACCACGCGCGCCGGAGACGGAGCATCGGCTGTGGTACCAGTTCTACTTCCACACCCAGCGCGGCGTGGACGGGCTGACCGCCAACCGTCGTGAGTTGTGTGAGTTGCTGTGGTCACTGTGGTCACCGACCTGGGCCGCGGGGCCGGGCCTGTATGCACAGACGGCACCGTCGTTCGATAACCCGGATTTTGTCGAGGTGGTGATTCACTCTTATCGCCACCGCTTCATGTATGCGCCCGGCGACCCGGCGCTGGAGGCCATCGAGCAGGCGCTGGCGCTGCAACCGGCGATTACGGTGCCGAGCATTTCGCTGTGTGGTGCCGATGACGGCGTGGGCCCGCCGCCGCAAGAGGATGACGACGTGGAACACTTCAGCGGCTTTTACCGGCGCCAGGTGTTGCCCGGCGTGGGCCACAATATTCCCCAGGAGGCGCCGCAAGCGACGCTGGCGGCGCTCTTTGAGCTGCTCGAGCGGCCCTAAACCGCCGCCGGGATCCTGAAGCTGAACACACTGCCCTGCCCGGCCACGCTCTCGGCCCAGAGCGTGCCACCGTGGGCCTGGATGATGCCGTGGGAAATATACAAACCCAGGCCGCTGCCGGTGGGGTTGCCCTCGCGGGAAGTCCAGTAGCGCTCGAAGATGTACGGCAGTTGCGCCTCGCCGATCCCCACGCCGTTGTCGCACACGCGAAACAGCACTTCATCGTCTGCCGCCTGGGCGATCACCTCGATGGCGCCGCCCAGGTCGGTGAACTTGAGGGCGTTGCCGAGCAGGTTGGAAAACACTTGGAACAGCCGCTCCGGGTCGGCCTGGACGCGCAGCCCCGGCTGGGCGCGCCACGTCAGGTTGATGCCCTTGGCCGCCGCCAGCGGGTGCCACATCAGGCCGAGCTGGTCGAGGGTCGCGCGCACCTCCAGCGGTTGCAGGGCCACCCGGTAGCGCCCGGCCTCGATGCGCGAAATATCGATCAGGTCTTCGAGCAGCGTGTTCATGCGCGACGTGGCGGTCTGCATGGTTTCAATCGCCGTGGTCAGGCGCCGGTTGGCCTTGGTTTCTTCGACGGGCACCAGCTTGCGCATCATCCCGCATTGCATCAGCAGGATGGTCAGCGGGCTGCGCAGGTCATGGGAGACCACCGCCACCAGCTCATCCCGTGCACGCACGGCCGCATGCTCGCGCTGCACCTGGCGCGCCAGGTCATGCTCAAGGGCGTTACGGCGCAGGCTCTCCACCGCCTGCAATTCAGAGCTCGACCACTGCTGCGCCTTGCCGTCGACTTGCTGCTTCCATAATTCAAACGACTGGCGCGGGCTCAGTGAGGTGGCCAAGGCTTCGCGCTGTTTTATCGGCTCGCCGCTCCAGTGCACCGTGGTCTTGACCTCGGGGCGAAACCACATCACGGCGTTGTCCACCGGTTTGGGCAGGCGAAACGCCAACAGGCCACTGGCGACATCTTGGTAGGCGGCGGCTGGCGCAAAGTCCGCACCCAGTTGGTGACTGGCAACCACGCCCTTTTCCTGCTGCCGGACCCACGGGTAGAGCGCGCGGATTTCGTCTTCGCCGGGGCATACGCCAAAGCAGTGCAAACGCTCCTCCACCAGAATCGCCAGCCCGCTGGCCGCCGTCAGGTTCAACAAGGTCTGCGCGTGCGGCCGCAGGCTCTCCATCACGTCGCAGGTGTCCTGTGCCATGGCACTGGCCAAGACGTCGATCATGGCGGTTTTTTCCAGCTGCTGACGCCGCGCCTCCTGTTCCTGCAGCAAGGTGATCTGCATCGACAGCAACTGGCCGACACTGGTGCAGGCCGTGCGCAGTTCATGGGGCACGCGCAATGGCTCGCGGTGGCCACAGGTGATCAGGCCCCAGAGCTGCTCGTCCTTGATCAGCGAGATGCTCATGGAGGAGCGCACGCCCATGTTTTTCAGGTAATGGCAGTGCACCGGCGACACGCTGCGCAGCACCGCAAAGCTGAGGTCCAGGGCCTGGCCGGTGTCGGGGCGCAGGGCCGGCAGGATCGGCACCGGCGTATAGGCAGCATCGGGAATCACCCGGATCCAGTTCAGCCGGTAGAGTTCTCGGGCCTGGGGCGGAATATCCGAGGCTGGGAAACACAGGCCCAGGTACGGCTGCATGCCGTCGCTCAGGGATTCGCCGATCACCTTGCCGTGGCCTTGCGGTTCGAAACGGTACAGGGTGACCCGGTCGTAACCGGTCAATGCACGGATTTCGGTGACACAGAGCTGGTACAGCCCATCGAGGGTCTTGGCCGACTGCAAGCGACGCAGGGTGCGAGCGACGTGCAGGGCTGCCGCATGCTGGGGCAGCGCGCTGCGCTCCAGCTCCAGAAACAGCAGCCCCTGGTGGCGGTGCAGCAAGGCGTCGTATTGCTCGCCCTTGAGGGTGACGTGATGCAGCTCGTCCTCATCGGCATCCAAATCCGCAAGGGCCAGCCGCACCTGGGCCAGCGCCGCCTCACCGATCAGGCTGCCCAGCGCCTGGCCGGTCAACGACGCAGCGCCCAGGCCCAGCTCGGTATTGACGTTGGTGCTGGCCTGCAGCACCGCCAGCGTCGGCTCGCTGAGGGTCAACAACAGGCCATGGGGCTGGATCGCGCCAGGAATATGAATAGGCTCGCTGGCGCAGTCGTCACTGAGGACGGCGCCGGTCGCAGGCAATGGTTTCATGGGCAGCGTCACGCCGGGGGCGGAGGGAGTAGCGGCGCAGCACTTCGAGCTGACTGCGGAAGGTAGTCCGCCAACATAGCACCTTGGTTCAACTGTGTACGTTTTCGTTCAAGCCGGCGCGCAGAAGCGCTCGCGATAGGCCTGGGGCGTGACTTCCAGGGCGCGCACAAAGCTGCGGCGCAAGGTCTCTTCACAGCCGAAACCGCACTGCACGGCGATGCGCTTGATCGAGGCCGTGCTGTCGGCCAGCTGGCGGCGCGCGGTTTCCACGCGGATCAACTCCACGGCGCGCGCGGGCGTCTGCCCGGTTTCCGCGCGATAGTGGCGCACAAAGCTGCGCTCGCTCATGCCCGACTGGGCGGCGAGGGTTGCGATGCTGAGGTCGAGGGTGAGGTTTTCGGCGACCCAGGCGTGCAGTTCGGCAAAGCGGCTGCCGCCCTTTTGCAGGGCCAGGGTCACGCTGAATTGCGATTGGCCGCCGGGGCGCTTGAGGAACACCACCAGGTGGCGCGCTACTTCCAGGGCCACGGCGCGGCCGAGGTCTTCCTCGACCAGCGCCAGGCACAGGTCGATGCCGGCGGTGACCCCGGCAGAGGTCCACACCGCGCCTTGCTGGATAAAGATCGGGTTGGCTTCCACCGTCAGCGCAGGGAATTTGCGCGCGAGTTCTTCGCAACGGGTCCAGTGGGTGGCGACGCGGCAACCGTCGAGCAAACCGCTGGCGGCCAGCAGGAAGGCGCCGGTGCACACCGAGGTCATGCGCCGGGTGTGCCGGGCTTTTTCGCGCACCCAATCCACCAGCGACAAGTCTTCGGCAGCGCCATACACGCCCCAGCCACCGGCGATCACCAGCGTGTCACACGGCGCGTCGGCGGCGGGCAGCGGCTGCGCCACCAGCGCGAGGCCGGCGGAGGTCATCACCGGCTCGGCCTGGTCGGCGATCACATTGACCGCGTAGGGCAACGGCAAACCGCGCTGGCGCGCCAGGTCGTTGGCCGAGGCGAAGACCTGCAACGGCCCGGTCACGTCGAGCACCTGGGCATTATCAAAAGCGAGCACGTGGATGAGTCTGGGCATGATTGGCGTGATTTGTGGGCTCAATGGCGTATTCGCCAAAGCCTAGGCCTCTAGAGTGAAGCCGTCCACCCCTTTATCGGAGCTTCATTCATGACCTTGCAGATCGGCTTTCTGTTGTTCCCCGGCATCCAGCAACTGGACCTCACGGGCCCCTATGACGTGCTCGGTTCGCTGCCGGACGTGAAGCTGCACCTGGTGTGGAAAGACCTCGCGCCGATCACGTCCAGCACCGGCCTGGTGTTCACCCCGACCACCACCTACGCCGACTGCCCGACCCTGGATGTGATCTGCGTGCCCGGCGGTTCGGGCGTTGGCGCCTTGATGGAAGACGAGCAGACCCTGGACTTCCTCAAGGCTCAGGCGCAGACCGCACGCTACGTGACCTCGGTGTGCACCGGCTCACTGGTACTCGGCGCGGCGGGTTTACTGCGCGGGCGCAAGGCGACCACCCACTGGGCCTACCACGACATGCTCGCCCCGCTCGGCGCGATCCCGGTCCAGGACCGCGTGGTGCGCGACGGCAACCTGTTCACCGGTGGCGGGATTACCGCCGGCATCGACTTCGCGCTGGTGCTGGCGGCCGAGTTGTACAGCGAGGCGGCGGCGCAACTGGTGCAGTTGCAGATCGAATACGCGCCAGCGCCGCCGTTCAACGCCGGCAGCCCGCAGACGGCGCCCGCGCATGTGCTGGAAGAGGCGAAAAAACGCGTAGTGGAGTCGCGCAGGGTGCGCGGTGAAATCACTGCACGGGCGGCGGCACGGCTGGGCTGACGCAATACCTGTGGCGAGGGAGCTTGCTCTCTCGCCACACGGGCATTCAGTTGGGCCGCGACATCAACGCCAGGCGCACGGCCAGCAGCGTCAGCACCGTCGCCAGTCCCCACTTTTGCAGCAACGCGCCTTGGGAGCGCTTGGCAAAAAATCGGCTCAGCGCTCCGCCAAAAGCCCCCAGCAGCAGGTGAAACACTGCCGCGATCAACGTCAACACCCCGCCGAGCAGCATCAGTTGCGTGGCAATGGCGCCCGCCTCAGGCCGCACGAATTGCGGCAGGAACACCAGAAAAAACAGCAACGCCTTGGGGTTCAGCAAACTATTCAGCATCGCCTGCCAAACGACCCGGCCCAGGGGGATCTGGCTGACGTGAGCGGTGTCCAAACCTGGGCTTTTCTGCAAGGTCTTGAACGCCAGCCACAGCAGATAAACCACCCCCGCATAACGAATCAGATCAAACGAGGGCGGCCAACTGGCCACCAACGCCGTCACCCCGGTGGCCGTCAACACCGTCAGCAGCAGGTCCGCCACGCCAATCCCCAAGGCCGACGCCACCCCACCGCGCCAGCCATGGGTCACGCCATGGCTGATCACAAACGCCATATTCGGCCCCGGCGATAACAACAGCAGCATCACCGCACTGGAAAAAACCGCCAGGGTCGCAAGGTCGATCATGCTCAAGCCCTCCGCAGGAAAACCCGCAGATTAGCCGGCAGCGTCCAGGCCAACAAAAAATTGTGCTGGATACATTGTTCAGTGCAATGCCGGTACCGGTGATTTCTCTTGGGAACAGCCTGCTGGGGCAACTTCAACGGCAAATCGCAGCCTTTCACTGTTGGTTTGAAATGCAACTTACGCCCAGACGAAACCCCTATTGGCACGGCACTTAGTGCACCCTGCCTCACACTCTTTGTCCCCCCTTTCCCTTCCCCGATTGAAAAAGGTTTTTCCTTTCGCAGGAAAAATTTGATATTTGTTCCTACACTCAAAAACACAGCCATTCACCGAGTGTTCGGACAAGGAAAGTCAATAAAATGACACTAAAGAGATTGATTAACCTGTCTAGCATGCCACCTCCGCGCCATAGTCAATTAATTGACCACCACAAAAAGGGAACACTCCTTTAGTCACTACCCCGCAGATTCCCTTCAACTGCATAGCTTTGTTTGGTTTATGCATTTGGCTTGATAGTTGCGTATTACCCAGAGTAGCCGTAGTTCGACACGCGTTCTAAAGCAGCCACTGCTTTATTGAACAAATCCTCGAACAGCAGAGTCTGGAGTGCAATGAGGAATGTTTTATGCGAGAGAAGTCGTCCGTCGACAGCCTGTTTTTAACACGTGCCGGTTTTGTTGAGTTCTTTGTTGTTTTCGTCAAGTTGATCCATGGCCTCTCTGCCATCCTGCCGCCTCTGGTCCTGGTGATTTTCATCGACCCGTTGGACCCTGAGCTGCGCGCCCACTTCATCGGGCTGCTGGTATTTTTCGCGGTCCTGACCATCATTCTGTTCCAGGCCCTGGGGATCTATTCCGAGGAGCTGTTCAGTAACCGCCTGCGCCTGAAAACCAAGGTCAAGGCCTGGTCGGCGGCGTTCTGCATCCTGCTGTTCATGTACCAGATCCTGCAGTTTTTCCCGCAATTGACCCCACGTAACCTGCTCGTCTGGTACTTCGCCAGCCTGGCCCTGTTCTGCCTTGAACGCCTGCTGATGCTGCGCCTGTACCGCAAGCTGATGCGCGCCGGCAAATACCTGCAGCGCACGGTGATCCTCGGCTTCACCGACACCGCCGTGCATGTCGCCGACCACCTGCAACGCAACGGCGATATTCGCTCCGGGCTGATTGGTTTTATCGACGACCGCACCGAGCGCATCCCCAAGGAACTGAGCAACCTGCCCTTGCTGGGCAACACCCGCGACCTGGAAAAGCTGATCCGCGGCCAGCAGGTCAATCAGGTGATGATCTGCCTGCCGTGGGCCGCCGAGCAGCGCATCCACGGGCTGGTCAACCGCCTGCGGCAGATGTCGGTCAACGTGATGCTGGTGCCCGACATGGCCGCCCTGCGCTACGGCCACAGCAAGATCACCGATGTCGGCGGCATCCTGATGTTCAACACCTCGCAACTGCCATTGCGCGGCTGGTCGCCGGTGATCAAGCGCCTGGAGGATTTGCTGCTCGCCAGCCTGGCGCTGGTGTGCCTGTCGCCGGTGATGGTGGCCACGGCGATTGCGATCAAGCTCGACTCCAAGGGCCCGATCCTGTTTCGCCAGAACCGCTACGGCTACAACGACAACGAAATCCGCGTGTTCAAGTTTCGCTCGATGTACACCGACCAGAGCGATTTCACCGCCGAACAACAAACCACCCGCAAAGACCCGCGCATCACCCGCGTGGGCCGCATCATTCGCAAGACCAGCATCGACGAGCTGCCTCAGCTGTTCAACGTGCTGCTGGGCAACATGTCGATGGTCGGCCCGCGCCCGCATGCCACGGCGACCAAGGCCGCAGGCATTCCCTTCGAAGTGGCAGTGAGCGAATACAGCTCGCGCCACCGGGTGAAGCCGGGCATCACCGGCTGGGCGCAGATCAATGGTTACCGGGGTGAAACCGACACCCTGTTCAAGATCCAGAAACGTGTCGAATACGACCTCGAGTACATCTCCAAATGGTCGGTGTGGTTTGACTTGTACATCGTCTTCATGACGGT
>Ga0302347_1000389_pt1 | contig 72132 bp, 66 predicted proteins | sample PhyWR1_FD_202178 | JGI IMG/M metagenome (GOLD analysis project Ga0302347, IMG submission 202178) | Leaf surface microbial communities from wheat plants in UC Gill Tract Community Farm, Albany, California, United States - DLSL W.R1 (v2)... | ecosystem: Host-associated > Plants > Phyllosphere >... | reverse complement strand
TCGCCTCACGGGTCTTCTTTATATGTTGCAATACGTTTCTTTCAGTTTATCCTGGTCTTTCTCGTCCAGGTTCAGTTTCTAAAACCTATTGTTTCAATCTTTTTGTTTCTGCTACCGAACTCCGTTCGGTAACTCCCGTTCTGTTTGGGATTGCAAAGGTAGAAATCTTTTTGTTATTGTCAAGCTTTTTTTAAAACTTTTTTCCTTCCTCTTTGTTGCTTTCCCCTTCCTGCGAAGCGGGATGCAAAGGTAGAAATCTTTTTGTTATCGTCAAGCTTTTTCTAAACTTTTTTCCTTTCTTCTTTTAAGCCAAAACCTAAAATCCAAAAAGAGACACTTTCTATCTCACAATCTTTCAAATCAACCTTCTCTTTAGCTCCCTGCACTGTTTCTCTTCCTCCGAAGCGGGATGCAAAAGTAGGAAAAATATCTCCCCGTACAAACATAAAACACCTTTTAATCCAAAAAACTACGTAACACCTTATTTATCAGCAAGAAAAAATAAACAGCAAAGCCAAACAAAACCCAGGCCTTAATTGTACAGGCCAAAAAGGCAGTTATAAATACCCATAAAAGGGTCAGCATGACTTAAAGCAGCGGTAGGGGTGCGTTAAGGGTGGGTTAAGGTCTACGTCGTAGTTGCGTCGTGTCATGGACATGTATGCTTCATGCTTGAAATATCCCGGGATGATCCAAACATATCGCAGGTATATCTCAGATACGACGTAGACCTTAACGCACCCTTAACGCATCTTTAATCCCCCCTAAGCACAGGCACCATTCAATAATTCCAAAAAGACTTCAGTGATTTGATCAAAAATTCAGGAAAACACATCATCCACCATACATACCCGGAAGCAGACCAGTTCTTCACAAGAAGCAGGCTTCTTCACACCTCAGTCACACATCCTTCACAACAAACCCACAAAGAGGTACCTTTTTGTGAACAAAGTGTGGCGAATGTATGCAGTATGTGAGGACTTGCTATATACTATATAGATACTGGTATACCAGCAAACGGCCAGAGCGCTGCCAAAAATTCTGGTAGCATGTGCAAACGCGCTAAGCTCAATGAAGCAAAAAATTAAGGTATATGAAATTTTACTAGAACTGACCTGTAGCCAGCATGACCAGGGTACAGGCCTCTACCGGCTCTATGGCGTTCTCCCTTAACAGGGTTTCCAGCTCATCGTTCTCTGTACCGGGATTAAAAATTACCCTTTTTGGCTTGGTCTTTAGAATATAGTCGAAGTATGAATCTTGCACCTGGGGGCCAATATATAAGGTGATGGTATGAATATCTTCATGGATCTCTTCAGCTGTCTCGATCTCTACACCGGCAACCTCCCCTTTCTTGATGCCCACGTTTACAATAGGATGTCCTTTCGCTTTGAGCATCTGGGCAGCACGGAACGCATATCTTGTAGGGTTTGGTGTAGCACCAATAATCAATGTCTTTTTCATTTCATCTAAAATTTAAGTAGCATGCAATCTAACCGGAATGATAAATTTGCCGGTTCAGCTGCATAATCGATCCTGAATATACAACAACCGGGAACAGGATGTGTTTTTCTTAAATCAGGATGGCATTAGCGCAATTGATACCATCTATAGCCGCAGATACAATCCCCCCGGCATAGCCTGCGCCTTCTGCACAGGGAAAAAGCCCTTGTACCTGTGGATGCTGGAAATTTTCCCTATCTCTAGGAATCCGCACCGGAGAGGAGCTACGGCTCTCTACACCTACCAGAATAGCTTCATTGGTATAATAACCTTTCATCTTCTTTCCGAAAACAGGTAAAGCATTCTTCAGACTGGAAGCTACAAAATCCGGCAGCGTTTCTTTGAGCATCACACTTTTGGTCCCGGGCAAATAAGAATTTTTGGGGAGATCAGCAGATACCCGACCTTCCACAAAATCGACCATGCGCTGGGCTGGTGCTACCAGATTCCCTCCGCCCAATTGAAAAGCAGTTTTTTCTATTTCAGCCTGAAAATGCATCATCCGAAGCGGATCTTCTCCTTTTACATCTTCCAGGGTGATCTGTACCACCGTACCTGAATTGGCGTAAGGATTGTTCCTCTTGGAAGGCGACCAACCGTTGACCACAATCTCTTCTTTATGGGTAGCACATGGCGCTATGATCCCACCAGGGCACATGCAAAAAGAGAATACCCCTCTGCTCCCCACCTGCTCAACCAAGCTATAATAGGCCGGCGGGAGAAATTCACTCCTGATGTCACAATGGTACTGGGCAGCATCTATAATGGCCTGCGGATGTTCTATGCGTACCCCGAGTGCAAATGGCTTGGCTTCTACAAGGATATTTTTATGCTGAAGCAACTCGTAAATGTCGCGGGCAGAGTGACCGGTGGCCAGGATGACCGAGTCAGCCAGTAACTTTTCTTCTCCGTTGACCACCACGCCTTTGATCTTACCAAAGTCAATGAGCAAGTCGGTCACTTTCTGATCGAAACGCAGCTCTCCCCCGGCATTTAGAATTGTTTCTCTTATGGCCGTGATGATGTGGGGCAATTTATTGGTACCAATATGTGGCCGGGCATCGATCAGGATGTCTTCAGCTGCACCATGCCGCACAAATACCTGCAGCACTTTATTGATATCGCCTCTTTTATTGGAACGGGTATACAGTTTTCCATCGGAATAGGTTCCTGCTCCGCCTTCACCGTAACAATAATTCGATTCGGTATTTACCAACCCTTCTTTATTGATGGCTGCGAGGTCCCTCCGCCTTTGCTTTACATCCTTACCCCGTTCTAAAACGATGGGCTTAAGGCCGTTTTCTATACATTGCAGGGCAGCGAACAGGCCAGCTGGTCCGGCCCCAACTATAATGACATGTCTGGCATTACTGACATTTTGATAGTCTATGCGGAAAATATCTGCCAAAGGTGCCTCATCGATAAATACCTTTACCTGAAGCCGGTAAATGACCTTCCTGGATCGCGCATCAATGGAGCGCTTGAGGATTTTATAGGCATTAATCCTATTGAGGTCAACTTTTAAAGCAGTTGACAAGCTTCTTTTGATCTCCGCTTCCTGGTCCAGTAATTCCGGAGCGATGGTAATTTCTATGTCTTTTTGCATATTCTTGTCAGGTTTTTATCCCGAAGTGTAACAAAGGTACAAAAGTTGAGTTCTAATGCGTAATTTAACGATTGAAAAACGAAATCATGGAAGACGGTGTTATCCATCAAATTTCATGGGCATTAAAAAACAACAAAAATATGAAAAAAGGAGTATTAGCTGTAGTAGCAATCTTGGTTTTACTGGTAGTAGTGAGTGGCTGTGGTTACAATAACCTGGTTAAGCTGGATGAAACGGTGCAAAACAAATGGGCACAGGTAGAAACTCAATACCAGCGCCGTTCAGATTTGATCCCAAATCTGGTAGCCACTGTAAAAGGAGCTGCAAAATTTGAACAGGGTACATTGACAGACGTGATCGAAGCCCGCGCAAAAGCTAGTCAGATCACCATAGACCCTACCAAACTTACAGAAGAAAACATGCAAAAATACCAGGCTGCCCAGGGACAACTCAGCCAGGCATTGGGAAAACTGATGGTCCTGACAGAAAACTATCCGGAATTGAAAGCTACACAGCAGTTCAGCGAACTATCTGCCCAATTGGAAGGTACGGAAAACAGAATCGCTGTAGCGCGCAAAGACTTTAATGAATCGGTATTGACTTACAATACCAAGGTACGCTCGTTTCCGAGTAACCTGACTGCAGGAATGTTCGGTTTTAGCACTAAGGCTGCATTTAAGGCTGATGCCGGCGCGCAAAATGCACCGAAAATCGAATTCTAATACCTATCTATAATATTTAATAGGCTAAGGGTGTTTTCCATCTGGAAAATACCCTTAGCCTTATCTTTATTAAAACATCCAATCATGGGCTTATTTACAGAGCAAGAACAGGAACAGATATCCAATGCCATATCCTCAGCGGAAAAGGCCACATCAGGTGAAATCAGAATAGCCATAGATAAATATTGTGAGGGGGATGCAATGGAGAGGGCTACATCCTACTTCAGCAAACTCGATATGGATAAGACATCCAGACACAACGGTGTGCTGATCTATCTTGCACATGTAGACCACAAATTTGCCATTATCGGCGACAGTGGCATCAACAGGGTCGTTCCGCCAGACTTTTGGGAAACTACCAAAGTAGCGATGAGTGCACATTTTGCTTCCGGCAATCTGGCCCAGGGCATCATTGCAGGAATCATGCTGGCAGGAGAAAAACTGGCGACCTTTTTTCCATCGCAGGGCGATGACATCAATGAACTGCCTAATGACATTGTTTTTATGGATCAAAATCAACCGCGATGAGGAGACTGATCTTAGGCTTATTATTGAGCACGCTTCCGTTTCTGGGCTTTTCCCAGGACTATCCTGCCAAGCCTAACAAGCTGGTGAACGATTATACAGGCAGCCTATCTTCAGACCAAGTGCAAAGACTGGAGCAAAAACTGGTGGCATTTGATGACTCTACCTCTACGCAAATCGCCATTGCGATCGTCAAATCGGTAGGTGATTACGACATCAACGAATATGCCCTCGAACTGGGCAGAAAATGGGGCGTAGGTCAGGCCGGCAAAAACAATGGGATCATGATCCTCGTAGCTATCGGCGACAGAAAAATCTCCATTCAGACCGGATATGGCCTGGAAGGGGTGCTTCCTGACATTTACGCCAAGCGGATCATAGAAAACGAGATTAAGCCTTCTTTCAAAGCGGGAGATTACTTTCAGGGCCTGGACAATGGTACAGATGCCATCATTAAATACACCAAAGGAGAATACAAGAACGAAAATCCAAAATCAAACCGCAAAGGTGGCGGTGCCTCCAGCATAGGTATTATCGTACTGATCATCATTGTCATCATCATCATTTTGAGAAGAGGTGGCGGTGGTGGAGGCGGTGGCCAGGTCATTGGTGGCCGAGGAGTTGCCGACGCGTTGTTCTGGAGCATGTTGCTCGGTGGCGGCAGGAGCTCCGGTGGTGGCTGGGGCGGTGGCGGCAGAAGCAGCGGAGGCGGAGGCTTTGGTGGTTTTGGCGGCGGAAGCTTTGGCGGTGGCGGAAGCAGCGGCAATTGGTAAGAATTCATCATCATAACTATATTTAATGGAAATCCTCAAATGGAAAAAGCTTTCGTCCAGGTACCTGGTGAAAGAAAAATGGGCTACACTACGTGTGGATACCTGCGACCTGCAAAACGGGACGGTCAAAGACGACTACTACGTATTGGAATATCCCAATTGGGTAAATGCTGTAGCGCTGACTGCCGATAACAAGGTGATCATGGTGCGGCAATACCGGCATGGTGGCGACATCATCTCCCTGGAGATTCCTGGTGGCGTCATAGATGGAGATGAAAGTCCTGAAACAGGCATAAAAAGGGAACTGCTGGAAGAGACCGGCTATTCCTTTGACAGCTGTGAGCTTCTGGGCACTACTTACCCCAATCCGGCAACGGCAAATAATGTGACTTATATGTATCTGCTTAAGGGAGGGATTAAAACTCAGGAACAACACCTGGACGAGCATGAAATCCTGGAAGTTGAAGAATATACCTTAAAAGAAGTAAAAACACTGCTAAGGGAGAACAAAATTGCACAATCGCTGCACTGCACCGCCTTGTTCTATGGCCTTATGGCTTTAGACGAACTGAAATAAGCGACATTGCAACAATAAAAAAGTCCCGGTGATCTGAGATTACCGGGACTTTTTTTATGGTCAAACGAGCTGATGATTAACTCATCTTCAATTTCTTTTGAATGTCGTGCACGTACGTTTTGAATTTCTTATCTGTATCGATCAGATCTTCTACCGTCTGGCAAGCATAGATTACTGTAGAGTGGTCTCTTCCACCGAAGAAAGCGCCTATAGTTTTCAATGATGATTTGGTATGGCTTTTCGACAGGTACATAGAGATCTGACGGGCCTGTACGATCTCACGTTTACGGGTTTGCGATTTCACCATATCCACTGGTACTTCAAAATATTCACAGACCAGTTTCTGGATGTATTCCATAGAAATTTCTTTCGAAGTATTCTTAATGAAATTCTTCAGCATCTGTTTGGCCAGGGCCAGGTCGATGTCTTTTTTGTTGAGGGTAGATTGTGCCAGTAAGGAAACCATTGCTCCTTCAAGTTCTCTTACGTTGTTGTCTATATTGTGGGCTACATATTCCACTACCTCTGCAGGCAGTTCGATGCCGTCTGCATACATTTTCTTTCTGAGGATTGCAATCCTGGTTTCCAGATCAGGTATCTGGAGATCAGCCGAGAGGCCCCATTTGAAACGGCTCAGCAAGCGCTCTTCCAATCCTGCCAAATCTTTGGGTGCCTTATCTGAAGACAAGATGACCTGCTTACCTGATTGATGCAGGTGGTTGAAGATGTGGAAGAAAATATCCTGAGTTTTTTCTTTACCGGCAAAGTTGTGCACATCATCCATAATGATCACATCCATTGCCTGGTAGAAATTCACAAAATCATTAATGGTATTGTTTTTCAATGAATCCACAAACTGCTGGCAGAACTTTTCGCAGGAAACATAAATGACGAGCTTATCCGGCATGTTGCGTTTAATCTCATTTCCGATTGCCTGGGCCAGGTGGGTCTTACCCAAGCCTACCCCTCCATAGATCATCAGCGGGTTAAATGAAGTACCTCCAGGTTTAGCAGCCACAGCGTAACCTGCAGAGCGCGCCAGACGGTTACAATCTCCTTCTATATAATTCTCAAAAGTATAATTGGAATTTAATTGCGGATCAACATTTAATTTTTTCAGTCCCGGAATGATAAAGGGATTTTTGATGTCCTTGTTAATAGACACCGGAATCGGCATAGACTGATTTTTTGCTTCTGCTCCGTTGCCGTTGCTCGGCATGTTAGTGGTGTAAGGGTTACCAGTATTGGATGACTTATCAACAACGATGTTGTACTCGAGCCTTCCTTCATCTCCAAGCTGCTTCTTTACAGTCTTCCTCAGCAAGCCTACATAATGCTCCTCAAGCCATTCGTAAAAGAACAAACTAGGCACCTGTATAGTCAAAACTTTGCCTTCCAATTTTAATGCAGATATCGGTTCGAACCAAGTTTTGAAACTTTGGTTCGGAATGTTATCTTTTATGATTTGGAGACAGTTTTTCCATACTTCGGTACAAGTTTTTTCCATAGGTATTATTATAATTTATTGGTTTACAGTGACGATACGAGCATAAAAAAACTGCTGTTTCGAGAGATCGAATATTCAAAAAATTATCAACAAAAAAAACTTAAATCTAACATATTTTGTAAGTACTTAATCAGCAGTAGCATACCCTTGTTAACTTCAATTTTTTGTGTGGATAACTATTTATTAACATCCTTTTTAATATTCTCCGAAAACGTTACGCAGCACATCTGCTATTTCTCCAAGAGTGGCATAAACCTCCACAGCGGCCAAAATAAGGGGCATTAGGTTGTCTTTTCCTCTCGCCGCGACCTCCAGATCACGCAGTGTTTTGTGCACTGCTTCGGTGTTTCGCCCTGCCTTCAACTGCCTAAGTTGCTCAGTCTGAATGGCACGTATAGATTCGTCTATTGTAAAGACCTCTGTAATGCCTTCCTGCTCCTGAGTAAAGTGGTTCACACCGACTATAATCCGGCTTCCGTTTTCCACTTCAATCTGGTATTGGTAAGCTGCCGCTGCAATTTCATTTTGGATGTATCCGTTCTCTATTGCATTGACCGATCCACCCATCGCATCTATCTGATCTATGTAGAGCTGTGCTGCTGCTTCAATCTCATCCGTTAAGGTCTCTACAAAATACGAGCCAGCTAGTGGGTCGACCGTATCCGTCACCCCACTCTCGAAGGCGATGACTTGCTGGGTGCGCAAGGCAATCCTGGCGGCGGCTTCGGTGGGTAGCGACAAAGCCTCGTCATATCCATTGGTATGAAGCGACTGCGTTCCGCCAAGCACTGCTGCCATTGCCTGATTGGTTACTCTGACCACGTTATTGAGTGGTTGCTGGGCAGTGAGGGTAGAGCCTCCGGTCTGAGTATGGAAGCGCAGCATTTGCGCTTTTTCATCTGTTGCACCCAGTTCCCTGGTGATCTTAGCCCACATCCTTCTTGCAGCCCTGAATTTGGCAATTTCTTCAAAGAAATTATTGTGGCAATTGAAAAAGAAAGAAAGCCGTTTCGCAAATACATTGATATCGAGTCCTTTTTCTAGGGCAGCATTCAGGTAAGCCTTGCCGTTTGATAAGGTAAAAGCCAATTCCTGTACCGCGGTGGAACCTGCTTCGCGAATATGGTACCCGGATATAGAAATCGTATTCCATTTTGGCACTTCCCTGCTACAGTATTCAAAAATATCGGTAATGATCCTCATAGAGGGCTTAGGAGGATAAATATAAGTACCTCTGGCCGCGTACTCCTTTAGAATGTCGTTCTGTATGGTTCCGGAAATCTGCCTGATGTCTGCACCCTGTTTTTTGGCCAGGGCAATATACATAGCCAGCAATATGGATGCTGTAGCATTGATGGTCATGGATGTTGTGATCTTTTGCAATTCGATCCCTTCAAACAGAATTTCCATGTCTTTGAGTGAATCAATAGCCACGCCAACTTTTCCAACTTCCCCTTCTGCCATTTCATGGTCAGAATCATAACCAATTTGTGTTGGCAGGTCAAAGGCTACAGAAAGCCCCATAGTTCCCTGGGCCAGGAGGTAATGGTAGCGTTTGTTTGATTCTGCAGCTGTAGAAAAACCGGCGTACTGGCGCATCGTCCAGAGCCGTCCTCTGTACATGTCTTTCTGGATTCCTCTGGTGAAAGGAAATTCTCCGGGCCGTTCGTCAGAAGCCGGTGCAGTGGTGTATAGCGCCTTGATCTCTATACCCGAAGTGGTGCTGTGTTTTTGAGCTGCCATGGTCAGAACAATTGATGGATGTCTTTTTTGATTAAATTCAGCGTCAACTCATAAGGATTTTCCTGGAGTCCTGCCATATGCTGCAGCACTTTTTTACTGAGGTCTATCCCTTCTGCCTCTGCTGGCAGGGCCCTTACACCGTTATTTACCATCGCGAGGGTATCTTCTTTCAGTTTACGTACTACATCCCAGATTGTGGCACTTACATAGAGCTGTTGCGCCACATTATGCTGGTATTCTGCTTTGACTTCATTCAAGATCAGCGATTGCAGTTCTGCAACTGATATGCCTTGCTGATGGAGCCTCACAAATAAATTGGATGGGTTGATCCGTTCGATGAACAGGATGAGCCGTTCGTGCGCCTGTAAGCGGAGGGTCAACAACTGCAGCCTTTCCTCTTTCCGGTCATTGGGCAGCGCCTCTTTTTCCGCCGCAGGTTTTGGTGCAGCAGGCCATTTATCTTTAATCAATACATAGCCGAGCAACAACGTTAACGTGCTTCCCGCTACTGCCGCAGCTACCTGGATTAAAAAGAGTTGTATGTTCATTCAGTTTTGTTTATAAATGGTAATAATTAGGTATTAGTCCCAACAAAAATGTACAAATTATTTATATTTACCCCACAAAACGAATTTTTACCAAAAGAGGTACACATTAGTTGAATTCTTAATTTCAGAATACCATGAGTAATACAGTTGATACCGCATTTGCACCAGTGACCTTCACAGAAGGGGCCGTTAAAGAACTTTTTAAATTAAAAGATCAGCAGGAAATCTCCGAGGATTTCGGATTGCGCGTCGGCGTTGAGGGAGGCGGTTGTTCAGGAATGAATTACATACTTGGCTTCGACCAGAAAAAAGAGGGTGATCAGGAATTTATCATCGAGGGGATCAAAGTCTTTATGCATAAAGCACACCAGATGTACCTTTTGGGTATGCAGGTAGATTGGCAGGATGGATTGAATTCCAGAGGCTTTACCTTCAGCAATCCAAATGCCGCAAGTACTTGTGGATGCGGCACCAGCTTTTCCGTTTAATCACATTAAATTTGTAACATTATAGCAAGTCCCGTTGTCTTAACAGCGGGACTTTTTATTTTTATCCCTGTTCATCTTATTTTCTTCTGGAATGACCTATACTGAAAATGTAAAACTAGCACTGCAATCCATCAAGAGCAACCGCTTACGTACTTTGCTCACTGCCTTGATCATCGCTATTGGTCTATCCGCCCTGGTTGGGATTCTGACCACGCTCGATGCGGTTAAGAAAAGCATGACCGAAACTTTTTCCAGTATGGGAGCTAACTCTTTTACCATCAGGAACCGGGGAATTGGTATACGTGTGGGCGGTGGTGGCAAGCGACCGAAACCTTTCAGGGCCATTCGTTATGAAGATGCTATCGAATTCAAACAAAGACTGAATACTCCGGCTACAGTAGCCATTAGTGTAATGGCAAGTGGCGGTGCTACTGCCAAATATGAAGCAGAAAAGACCAATCCCAATATCGGAATTCAGGGAATAGACGAAAATGGCCTGAAATCTCAAGGCCTGGACCTTACCCTGGGCCGGAATTTCAGCCCTGCTGAAATCCAGTCGGGCAATAACCTTTGCATCATCGGCAGTGAGGTCAGCAGCAAATTGTTTAAGAAAGAATCTCCGATAGATAAAATCATCAATGTTGGAAACAGCCGACTAAAGGTAATCGGTGTGTTGGCTTCTAAAGGTCAGAGCATGGGCTTTAGCGGTGACCGGGGTGTATTCGTTCCTTTGTTTAAAGCTAAGCTGATCAACTCTAACGCAAATCCATCTTATACCATAACGGTTATGGTACCAAGCAATGAAATGATGGACAACATCATTGGAGAGTCGACAGCTGAGTTCCGGAACATCCGAAAGGTAAAGATCGCCGAACCCAACAACTTTGAAATCACGAAAAGTGATGCGATGGCCCAGACTTTATTTGAAAACCTGAGTTATATCGTCATGGGCGGAATCGCCATTGGCGGGATCACACTGATCGGTGCTTCTATTGGCTTAATGAACATCATGCTGGTGTCAGTTACAGAAAGGACACGAGAAATTGGTATCAGGAAAGCTATCGGAGCAAATCCTTCCGTGATCAGGAAACAGTTCCTGATTGAAGCCGTGATCATCTGCCTTATAGGTGGTGCTTTTGGAATTTTTCTCGGGATCTCTATCGGAAACCTGATTTCGCTCCTGATGAGCGGCTCCTTTATCATTCCCTGGATGTGGATCGCCGGCGGATTTGTACTCTGTGTATTTGTAGGCATCATCTCCGGATATTACCCCGCAAAAAAGGCTTCTAAACTGGATCCAGTAGAAGCCTTGAGGTATGAATAAAGCAAATAGATGAATTATCTGCCTTGGTATTGATTCTCGTAATAAGCCTGGTAATTACCTGAAGTGACGTTGTTCAGCCATTCTTCATTTTCCAGGTACCATTCCACTGTCTTTTCCAGACCTTCTTCAAACTGGAGGCTAGGCACCCAGTCGAGTTCCTGCTGAAGTTTAGTAGAATCGATTGCATAACGTAAGTCATGCCCGGCACGGTCAGTTACGAAAGTAATCAGTTTCGCTGATTCTCCTTCTGCCCTACCCAGTTTTTTGTCCATGATCTCACAAAGCAAATGAATCAGGTCGATGTTCTTCCATTCATTGTGGCCACCAATGTTATAGGTTTGTCCGCTTTTCGCTTGATGGAAGATGACATCAATCGCTCTTGCATGGTCTTCTACCCAAAGCCAGTCCCTGATGTTCTCTCCTTTTCCATATACCGGAACCGGTTGGTTATTTTTGATGTTATTGATTGCCAACGGAATTAGTTTCTCGGGAAAATGGTTAGCCCCATAATTATTTGAGCAGTTGGAGATCACCACATCGATACCATAGGTATCATGATAAGCCCTTACAAAGTGATCCGATGAAGCCTTAGAGGCTGAATAAGGGCTGTGCGGGTCGTAAGCAGTAGTTTCGGTAAACATACCTGTGTCTCCTAAGGCCCCATATACCTCATCCGTAGACACGTGATAGAAACGCTTTTGATCGTAGCTACCTTTCCAGAATTCCCTTGCGGAATTCAGCAAATTTACCGTACCGATTACGTTCGTCATCACAAAAGCAGTAGGATCGGTAATTGAACGGTCTACATGAGACTCCGCTGCCAGATGAATCACTGCATCAAAATTTTCTTTCTGAAACAGGCTGTTCATTTCAGCAGCATCTGTAATGTCGGCTTTTACAAAATGATAATTGGGTTTGTCCTCAATATCTTTCAGATTGGCCAGGTTACCTGCATAAGTCAGTTTGTCCAGGTTGACGATGTGATAATCCGGATAATGATTGACAAATCTCCTGACTACATGAGAACCTATAAAACCGGCACCACCTGTTATTAGTATTTTTTTCATTTTTATAACTCTTTTGGCAAACCCAGCTCCTGAGCAACATCTGCCGTTTTATAATTATACACTTTATGCAGCACTGCATTGAAATCACCGCGGAGATCAAACTGAATGTCTTCGTGGAGCTTCTTGAATTTATTCCATACCGAAACACAGGATTTCACAAAGTAGATGTTCAGCTTTTCATTGAATTTATACATCGGAGAGAAAACACCATCTTTAAAATCAATGGGCATATGTTTCAGCAGGTGAATCCTAAGTTCCATCTCAGTGGTCACGTCTTTAGTCACCTTAAAATGATGACTGATGCTCCCGTTCAGCTTTCTCATTTTCAGCATGGCTTCTTTCGAAGTCAGCTTTCTCATACCCATCATCTCCGCGATGCGCTCATCAATCTCTTCCAGCAATTTCCTGTATCTGTCTGCAAGATCCATTTCATCCTCCAATAGTTTGAAATGCAGGTGCTCAGTGAGTACCTTGTCCTTTGCAATCAGCCTGAGCAATAGTTTGTCCTTTTCCTTTTCCGGCAAGGACCTGATCTCCATTTTGAGCTCCTTATGCTCGCTTAACAGCATACTAGAATGGATTGTCCCTGAGGTATTTTTCCCAGTTCCAGGCCGAAGACATCATTTCAGCAATGCCCAGTTCAGCGGTCCAGCCCAACTCATTGGAAGCTTTAGAAACGTCTCCCCATACTTTTTCCACATCACCGTCTCGTCTTCCGCCGATGGTATAGTTCAGTTTTTCACCGGTAGATTCTTCAAAAGCAGCGATTACCTGCAGAACTGTAGTACCTGTGCCTGTACCCAGGTTAAATACTTCGTAATTGGAGGCAGCCTTTTCCGCTTCCAGTCTCCTGATTGCCGCTACGTGTGCTTTCGCCAAATCTACTACATGGATGTAATCCCTTACTGCACTGCCGTCTATGGTATCGTAATCATTGCCATGTACAGTGATCGGACCACGTTTGCCTATAGCTGACTGGGTGATAAAAGGCACCAGATTTTGTGGAACACCGATAGGCAATTCACCGATCAAAGCACTCTCATGCGCGCCAACCGGATTAAAGTAACGCAGGGAAATGACCTTTAATGAAGGTGTTACTGCACAAGTCTCCTGCAGGATCTCTTCTGCAATCTGCTTGGTATTGCCATATGGAGACTCTGCTTTTTTCGTAGGCGCCAATTCTGTTACCGGCAATACATCCGGCTGACCGTATACGGTACATGAAGAAGAGAATACGAGGTTCAGTTCACTATTGAAAGCGTTGATCAGGTTGATCAACGAATAAAAGTTATTTCTGTAGTATTTTAAGGGTTTTTGAACCGACTCACCCACTGCCTTAAAGGCGGCGAAATGAATTACTCCACTAATATCGGAGTGCTGCTCAGCGAAAGCCTTTACTTTAGCTTCATCGCACAGGTCAAGTTCTACAAATTCAGGCTGCTGTCCTGTGATGGTTTCCAGTTGCTGAAGGATCTTAGGGTTGGAATTGGAGAGGTCATCCACGATCACCACTTCATACCCGGCGTTGTGCAACTCCACTACGGTATGAGAGCCGATGAAACCTGTTCCCCCTGTTACTAATATTTTAGCCATTCTTAATGATTAACGGTTATAGGTTGTAAAATCTTTATGTTCTTTGTTGGTTAATGCTTCTTTGGGTAATGACTTGAAGTAGTCATAGGTAATCTTCAAACCTTCTGCCCTGCTCACTTTGGGCTCCCAGCCCAGAATTTCCCTTGCTTTGGTAATATCTGGCCTGCGTTGTTTAGGATCGTCGACAGGCAGGTCACGAAGCACCAGCTTCTGACTGGTCCCAGTCAATTTGATGATCTCCTCGCCGAATTGCTTAATGGTGATCTCATCAGGGTTACCGATATTCACGGGTTGTGCATAATCACTCAGTAGCAATCGGTAAATACCTTCAATCAGGTCGTCTACATAGCAGAATGACCTGGTTTGTGAACCATCGCCAAAGACAGTAAGGTCTTCACCACGCAAAGCCTGACCGATAAAAGCAGGTAATACACGTCCGTCGTTAAGGCGCATTCTTGGTCCATAGGTATTAAAGATCCGTACAATCCGTGTTTCCACTCCATGAAAAGTATGGTAAGCCATGGTCATCGCTTCCTGGAATCGTTTCGCTTCATCGTATACACCCCTTGGACCTACCGGATTCACATTCCCCCAGTATTCTTCCGGTTGAGGATTGACACTTGGATCTCCGTATACCTCTGAAGTAGAGGCGATCAGCATTCTTGCATTTTTATTTTTTGCCAGTCCAAGCAGGTTATGCGTACCTAAAGAGCCTACTTTTAATGTCTGAATGGGGATTTTAAGGTAATCAATCGGGCTTGCAGGAGAGGCAAAATGAAGGATATAATCCAATTCGCCAGATACATACACGTATTTCGACACATCATGATGTGCGAACTCAAAATTCTCCAGGCCGAACAAATGCTCAATGTTCTGCAAATCTCCGGTGATCAGATTATCCATGGCGATCACATGATAACCTTCCTTGATGAACCTGTCACATAAATGTGATCCCAGGAAACCGGCAGCACCGGTTATTAATACTCTTTTACGTTCCATTTATTTAACCAGTTTATATCCAACGCTGCGGTAAAACACTTGCAATTAGTACTCAAATGCAGGATTTTCACATATTAATTCTGTTTTGAGTTAATTAAAGTATCTTCGGCTAAGATAACAAATAAACAAACAAAATGCTTTGGCTTTATAATATAGGAATTCATTTCTATGGCTTTCTGGTTAGGATATTTTCGCTTTTCAATAGCAAGGCAGCACTTTTTGTCAAAGGCCGTGAGCATATTTTCAGCAAAATACAAAATGAGCTCTCCGGAGGCCAGTTCCATACCTGGTTTCACTTTGCCTCCCTGGGCGAATTTGAACAGGGCCGACCAGTACTGGAACAACTTAAAGCCCAAAGTCCTGAGCTAAAAATAGTGATTACCTTCTTCTCACCTTCGGGATATGAAATCCGCAAGGACTACCCGCTGGCTGAAGGAGTTTTTTACTTGCCGCTGGATACCCCTGCCAATGCCAGAAAGCTGGTCCAATTGATCCGCCCCGACATGGCCATTTTTACCAAATATGAATACTGGTACCATTACTTTAAAGAACTGGATCAGCAACAGGTTCCGATCTATATCATTTCGGGAATTTTCCGTCCCAACCAGATTTTCTTCAAATGGTACGGTGGCCTCAACCGCAAAATCCTGAGCTATGTACGCCATTTCTTTGTACAGAACATGGAGAGCCGCAGTCTGTTGGCTGGCATCGGACTAAACAACGTAAGCATTAGTGGCGATACCCGTTTCGACCGGGTTGCGGCACATGCTGCTTCGGCTAAACCACTGGACATTGTAGCTCAATTTAGCCAGGGTAAAAAAACCCTGATTGCAGGTAGCAGTTGGCCCGCCGATGAGCAGTTGCTAAAAGGACTGATGGACAAAAATTCTGATTGGAAACTCATTGTTGCTCCGCACGAGATCAGCAAAACACACCTTGAAGAAATTGAGCGGCTGTTTCCAAACTCCGAGCGGTATTCTGCTCCTACGGTACAACTCACCGAAGCCAGGGTGTTGATCATCGATAATATTGGCTTACTGTCTTCCATTTATCCTTATGGACAAATCGCATACATCGGCGGAGGTTTTGGAGTAGGCATTCACAATACACTGGAAGCTGCAGCCTTCGGTCTGCCGGTATTGTTCGGCCCCAATTACCAGAGATTTCAGGAGGCGAAAGACCTGATCGAGATCGGGGCAGCTGTATCCATTAGTAACCAGAAAGAATTGAATGAGGCTTTCACTAAACTAAAAAAGGACTCCCAACCGGGAATCCTTGCTCAAAAATATGTTCAGGACAAAACCGGGGCTACCGGACAAATCCTCCAGATGATTCTTTCTTAATTACGCTTTAGCCATGTCGACCAGTGCAGTGATGAACTTAGGATTGTCATTCAGGCTTTCTACCAATTGCACATGTTCTCCTCCAAGCGCCCTGAACTCCTCATGGTATTCTACCGTAATCTCATAAAGTGTTTCCAGACAATCTGCTACGAAGGCCGGACTGAATACCAATAGCCTCTTCTTGCCTTCAGCGGCCAGTTTTTTCAGCACGTCGGTTGTATAGGGTTGCACCCAGGGTTCTTTCCCCAGTCTCGACTGGAAGCATACGGTATAATCTTCTCTCTTAATACCCAATTTTGACGCGATCAAACGAGCCGTATCATGCCCCTGAGCTGAATAACAGAATTTATTGGTATCATTGAGGCTGGCGCAACAATCGTCCTTTTTCAAGCAGTAATGCCCTGTATGGTCACATTTCAACAACTGGCGCTCCGGCAAACCATGAAAACTGAACAGGATATGATCATAAGTTTCCGGCTGATATTTTTTTGCATTTTCGGCAAATGTCTCGATCATCAGTTCATTGTCGTGGAAAGAATTCACGAAGGTGACAGGAGGGATCGTAGCCCATTTGCTGACATACTCCATTACCAACTGGATCACCGAACCTGAGCTGGCTGAAGCATACTGCGGAAACAGCGGGATCACCCTGATACTTTCCACTAAACCAGCTTTCATTTTTTCCAAAGCGGATAAAATAGAGGGATTCTGATAACGCATGGCGAGCTCTACATGGTAATCATCGCCTAATTGTTCCTGAACCAATGCAGCTTGTATCTTACTGAAATACAACAGCGGAGAGCCATTTTCATCCCAGATCTCCTTATACAGTTTCGATGTCTTAGGACTACGAAAAGGGACGATGATGCCTTTTACTAATAAAGTACGGTTAAAAGCATTGATGTCGATCACCCGTTCATCCATCAGAAACTGATCCAGATATTTACGTACGTCTGCAACTTCCGGGCTATCCGGAGTTCCTAAATTCACTAACAATACACCCTTTTTTCCCATTATGGCGCGAAATTAACAGATTATGATTTGGCATCCTCCTACAAGGCAGGATAATTACTTTTTAATGATGATAAATGAACCGATTAGTAGCTGAGTAATTCCTGTTTGACTTGTTCCATCAGCCACATAGGCGTAGAGGTCGCTCCACAAATTCCTACCCGGTCTTTTGCCGAAAACCAAGTTTTATCAATCTCTTCAATATTGGAAATGAAATAAGAAGCATCGTTGAATTTTTTGCAAACGTCATACAGTACTTTTCCATTGGATGATTTCTTTCCAGATACAAAGAGGATTTTGTCAAAATTACCCACGAATTTCTCGAGGTCACCATAACGGTTAGAAACCTGCCTGCAGATGGTATCATTGGCCTTAACCTCATAGCCGCGGCTGATCAGCTCCTCTTTGATCTGATAAAATTTGTCCGTGCTTTTCGTGGTCTGGCTATATAGGGTAAATTTAGATGGAAGATCAACATTGTCGAGTTCTGCAATATCCATGAAGACGATGGCTTTACCATCTGTCTGCCCCTGCAGACCTACCACCTCCGCATGTCCATGTTTGCCAAAGATGAGGATCTGCTCATTATCGTCATGGGAATTTTTAATGCGATTTTGCAATTTCAATACTACGGGACAGGATGCATCAATCAGCGTCAGGTTATTCTCCAGGGCCAACTGATAAGTTGATGGTGCTTCACCGTGTGCCCTGATCAATACCTTTTCATTGCGTAATGCAGCTAACTGCTCATGGTCGATGATCCGCAGCCCTTTATCTGTAAGGCGCTTTACTTCTTCATCATTATGCACGATATCTCCCAAACAATAGAGGTAATCCTCCTGATCCAGGATATCTTCTGCCATATCAATAGCATACACTACCCCAAAACAGAAGCCGGAAGCTTTGTCTATCGTAACGGTCAGATCGTATTTCATTGTTGGTGTCGAGTTCATGAAGGAACAAAATTACACAAAAAGAGTTTCATATTACGAAGCTAATGTTGAACTGATGTAAATACCTTCATCCAGCATGCTTTAAGCAGCAGCAGCACCAACATGAGCATTTGCAGGGGATGCAGAAGCACGTTGTACAGAGGGTTCTGGGCAGTCAGGAAAGAAGTCATCATCCTGGTAAGAAAGATCAGCCCCAGCGGCAGAAATAGAAAAACATAGTCATAATTGAGCAGCATCAGCAATGGGCCTGCCAGTGACAGGAGCAAATACAGCAGGGCAACCGGGACTGATCTGCCCAGGGTACGCAGCAAGCCCCTGCCCTGTTCATCCAGATCAGGATGATCATTGGCGTAAACAAACTTATTCGCCAGCAGGATTTCGGCTTTTAATTTCATCGGTTCAGCCGCAGGGCTACTGCGATGGTGCAACCGGTAGCGTTGTGCATTATAAAACATGCAGGACTTACTGGCTATAGAAAGCAGCAGGGCTTGATTGAGTTTCACAAATCTCAGCGGAAAAAGATTGAGTAATAAGAGATCCTGCAAGGGCAGCGTGCAACGCTCCAAAAAGCTCAGGTCTTTGCGGTTGGGGATCAGGCTCAGTAAATCCAGATCGAAGACTTTAGTACGCTGGATCAAATTATTGATCATTCCCTTCTTGATTGTATTACCTGCATCGAGAAACAGGAAATACCGGCCCCTGGCCTGATGCAGCAAAGTTTCTTCTTCCTGTTCTTCTTTAAAAAAAATCTCAATCTGATCATAATCCTGCTCCTGAATAGATTGCAGGAGCGCTGTAGCTTCTGCACGCTTCCCCGAAATGATCACAGACACCGGCTCCGTAAAATGTTTACCATAATAACCAAGCTTCGGATTCGAAAGAAAATTGAACAGGCTAACCGTAAACCGCAGGACCTGAAAAACCAAAACAGCATAGACAAATGTGATCATACTGTTTTAAACGCTAAGATTAACTTAAATATACTTTATCTTCCTCTCCTTCAACATCCATTACCACGTCGACGTGCTCCTTCAGCACAGTGGCCAGCTGCAGACCTACGAAATCTGTAGCGATCGGAAAGATCTTATGACTGCGGTCTACCAGCACTACGGTCCTGATTTTCTTGTGCGGCGTATTCAGGAATACACCGAGGCCATAAGCGAGGGTTTTCCCGCTGTTCAATACATCATCCACCAGGATGATCACCTTATTTTTCCAATGTGTTTCATCGAGATCGGTACTTGCAATCAGTTTCGTACTTACCCGATCAAGCTCTACCTTCAGCATCGTCACCTTTAAATCTGATATTTTAGTCAGCACTTTTTTGAGACGCAAAGCCAATTTATACCCTCTGTCCCATATTCCTGCCAATACGATCTCCTTCTCATTCAGGTTATCTTCCAGGATCTGATAAGCTATTCTGTTGATCTTTTGCTGTATTTGTTTTTTATCTAGAATAAGTAATTGAGATTCTGCCATCTGGTATCACATTGTTTTATGCTACAAAAAGAACGATTTTAAGGTTCATATTCAAACTTAGCTAAAATTTTGTTGAAATAATTTACAATTCCTGCAACGTTTCACACCTTTCTGCGTCTTATCCATATAAGCCTCTATACGTACCACTATGAAAATTTCCCTACCGCTCATCGTTACCGGCCTCGTCCTAAGCTTAGGAAGCATCAGCCAGGCCCAGGAAAGTAAAAACATTGCGATCAGCAATTTCACTGGCGTCAGTGTTTCCAACGGGATTGATATCCATCTGACACAAAGCAATAATGAAAATGTCAAGATAAGTGCCCATCCGGACCTGCTGAAAAATGTCATTGTAGAAAAGGAAGGAAGCAACCTGCGCGTCCGCTATAAAGATAATGTCAGTTGGAGCCGCCTTTTCAAAGGACAGAACATCAAGGTCTTCATTAATTACAAAAACCTGAGGTCCATTACCGCAAGTGGCGGCAGTGACGTGACCGGAGAAAATGAACTCAAGACCGACCAGTTGAGTATCCTTTCTTCCGGTGGTTCGGATATTGACCTGGCTGTCCGTACGAAAGAATTGAAAGTTCAGAGCAGCGGCGGCTCTGATGTAAACTTAAAAGGTACTGCAACCAGCATGGACCTTTCTGCAACTGGCGGGAGTGATATCGATGCATTAGGACTACTCAGTGAGTATGCAAAGGTTCGTACGAGCGGAGGCTCAGATGTAAATATTCATGTCACAAAAGCCCTGGATGCAATGGCCAGTGGTGGCAGCGACATCAATTATAAAGGTAATGCTTCCGTCAAAAACACTTCTTCGAAGAGCGGCGATGTAAGCAGAATACAATAAGATTTAGGAAAGTTTAGTTTTTAGTTGTCCCTATCCCACGGATGTGTGATAGGGACTTTCATTTTTAATCGGATTTACCCTCTTGCCTTATAAGGATAATAAATGAAATTGGCTCCTTCCGGAACGATGACAAATACACACATGTAATCTTCCGGCTTTTTGTAGCTCTTCAGGAACAAGCTCTTCTTTTCTGGCTGAATGATGCCTTTCTCTACAAATTCCTCAAATGTTGATGCCTGAATGGTCCATTCTGTGTTCAGTTCCTTTCTGTCGAGGATTACCTCACCGATGCTTACTGTATACTGGTGTGCAATGAAGATCGGATTAACGGATATTCCTTGCGTCATGATTTCCAGTGCTACCTCCCTGATAGACTCTGCATAGAGTTCCAGGTCTTTTTCCAGACTGACCAAAGGGCTTTGTTTCTTTTGCTCCGGCTGCTCTCCTTCTGGTTGTTGCGGTAATAATTCTTCTATATCCATGTCTTCAATTTATACTTTAAACAATCTCCTGAAGCCCTCTAAACTTCAGCAACACGACATTCTCCACATGCTGGGTATGCGGAAACATGTCTACAGGCTTAATCCGCAGGACTTCGTATTTCTCCTTCAGCAAGGCCAGATCCCTTGCCTGGGTCGCAGCATTACAGCTTACATATACAATCTTTTCAGCTTCCATCTCCAATAAACGTTCTACTACGTCTGCATGCATTCCCGCACGCGGAGGATCAGTGATCACTACATCAGGCTTACCGTGACTGGCGATAAATTCCCTGGTCAGGATATCTTTCATATCTCCGGCGTAGAAAACCGTATTGTCGATTTGGTTCAGGGCAGAATTGAATTTTGCATCTTCAATGGCTGTTGGAACGTATTCAATGCCGATTACCTGCTTTACAGCTCCGGCTACGAAGTTTGCTATAGTTCCTGCACCGGTATACAGATCGTACACCAGTTCGTTTCCTTCAAAACCAGCAAACTCTTTTGTAATCTTATACAATTCGTATGCCTGATCGGAATTTGTCTGGTAGAAAGACTTTACACCAATCTTGAACTTCAGTCCATTCATTTCTTCAAAAATGTGGTCCCTGCCTGCATAGGTGATTACCTCCTGATCGAAGATCGTATCATTCTTCTTTTGGTTAATGATGTACAACAAAGCCGTAATCTCCGGAAAATTAACCCTCAGAAATTCCATAAGCCCGTCGACTTCTTCCTGTGTGACATAAGCAAAGACGACAGCCACCATCACTTCACCGGTTGAAGATGTGCGGATGATGAGGTTCCTCAGGTTTCCCTCATGTGCCCTGAGGTCATAAAAGCTCAGACCATTGTTCAGCGCGTACGTGCGTACACTGTTTCGAATGGAATTACTTGGTTCAGCCTGAAGGTAGCAATGCTGGATGTCCAGGATCTTATCGAAGCGCAGGGGCACGTGGAAGCCCAGAGCATTCATTTCAAGTTCCTCATTTGGCCCCTCCAAATCTTCAGGCCTGTCGGCCATGTCCTGCTTGTTCAACCAGCGTTTGTTGGAAAAAGTATATTCCAGTTTGTTCCGGTAATATTTATTCTCCGCAGAACCTAAAATCGGTTCCATGGAAGAGGTATCTATTTTCGCAAGTCGCTGCAAGGCGGCCTCTACATTTTTATGTTTAAATTTCAATTGCGATTCGTAACCCATGTGCTGCCACTTACAGCCACCGCAAGTACCGAAGTGCTGACAAAAAGGATCTGTGCGAAGCTCAGAAGGAGTATGTAACTGTTCAATTACAGCTTCTGCAAAATTCTTTTTCTTCTTCACCACCTTCACGTCGACCACATCCCCCGGTACAGCTTTGTCTACAAAAACCACCAATTCATCGGCTTTTCCAACACCTTTACCTTCTTCGGCAATATCAATAATACTTAGATTTGGAATGATCGTTACCGTTCCTGATTTTCTATTTCTACCCATTATGCTGCAAAAGTAGCTAATTTTAGACAAAAAGATTTCATGCAGGTATATTGGGTATACCTTTCTCGCAGGAAATTAAAAAATCAGCTTTTACTTCGCAAAGAATTTCAGGATAAAACCAAAAATACCTTCTACGAGGTCAAAGCTGACATCGAATTTCTCATCAACCAATACAGAAATTTCTAATACTTCTTTGCTCATTGTTATCTGATGAATAATAACAAATATAAGCGCTTTTGAACCAAATACCAAAACGGTATAAGTTAAGGTTTTGTAAAGAAACTACAGGGCAGCCTTGACCAGGAACGGCAAAATTTCCTTTTGAAAATTCACAAAGTTCTTGCGCACATCAGAGTCGCTTACAGAAGTAAAGGCAAAAGAGAAGCAGATGCTTTTACTGGCTTTGAGCAGAAAAGCCAGGCCTTCTTTACGGGAAGGGTTATTCTTAAAATGATCGAGCTCCAGATAGGCTGAAAGCAACAGGGATTCCAATTGATCTGACAGGTGCTTCAGGAACTCCTGTGAATTGGTATTTTCCCGTACAAAATCCCATCCGATGAATTCGTTGCAAACCGTATAGGTCAACCTGCAGGTTTTCATGACAAGGGCTTTTAGGTGTTCTTCCTCATCGGCAAACTGCCCCTGGTTTTTCAGAATTTCATGCAGGTTCAAATCCAGGTAATTCATGAGAATGGCATCCAGAATCTGTTCTTTGCTTTCAAAATATTTATAGATCGTAGCTTTGGCAATCCTGGCTTTTTTGGCAATTTCGTTCACACTCGTTTTATGGTAGCCATACTTCCTGAATAACTCCTTTGCAGCCCTGCTGATGCTCTCTTTTATTTTCTCTGGTTCCATTAATTACTTACGTTTATCGTCTGCCCACCGCGAAGGGAAGTGCTATAGGATTTCAAATTACGCACAGCAGGGGCTTTCTGGGGTGTACCATCCATGAGTAAAAACTTTGCACCTGTACATGGGTCAGTTGCAATGATCCCGTTGACGTCTGGTTCTACTGCACATGCTTCTTTCGGGTTCACTGAACTGCAGCGGTCGAAAGCCACGTAACCACTGCCTGACCTTAGGATCATCAAACCCTTTACCCCTTGATTTGACACCAGCAAAACGCCGTTCACTGCTTTGATATTGAACTCCTGAACGGTGACATTGTATTCCACAAAAACATTAGGAATCATTTCGCTTTCCTTACCGCAGCTGCACAGCGTGAGCAGCAGAAAAAACAAAACAGACAGATTCCTGAACATTATTTATATTAAAGAGGTTTTATACTGCTTTAGGAAACGGGCATCGTTCTCTGAGAACAGGCGCAGGTCTTTGATCTCAAACTTCAGGTTCGCGATCCGTTCAATTCCCATTCCAAATGCAAACCCACTATATTTTTTACTATCTATACCGCAGTTTTCCAATACATTGGGGTCTACCATACCGCAACCCAGGATTTCTACCCAACCACTGTGCTTACACATCTGACAGCCCTCGCCTTTACAGATTGTGCAAGAGATGTCCATCTCTGCAGAAGGTTCCGTGAAAGGGAAATAAGATGGACGGAAACGCACCTTTGTTCCTTCCCCGTACAATTCCTGCACAAAATAGAACAGCGTTTGCTTTAAGTCGGCAAAAGAAACATTTTCATCCACATACAAGCCTTCAACCTGATGGAAAAAGCAATGGGCACGTGCAGAGATGGCCTCATTTCGGTATACCCGGCCAGGCATTATCGCCCTGAAAGGCGGCTGACCAGCTTCCATCATCCTTACCTGCACTGAAGAAGTGTGTGTACGCAGCGCGATATCGCCGTGTTCTCCACCTTTCTTAATGAAAAAGGTATCCTGCATATCACGTGCAGGATGTTCTTCAGGGAAATTCAAAGCAGAGAAGTTGTGCCAGTCGTCCTCGATCTCAGGACCTTCAGCTACTACAAAACCTAGTTTATTGAAAATCTCGATGATCTCTCTCCTCACTAATGCAAGTGGATGACGTGCACCTATTTCGAAGCCTTCGCCCGGCAAGGTGAGGTCCAGACCGGAATCCTTGCTGCCTTCTGTCGTATTACTGTCTTCTTTTAGCGTCTGGTATTTGGCCTCTGCTAATTGCTTAAACTCATTCAAAACCTTTCCCAGGGTTCTTTTCTCCTCCGGTGACACGGCCTTAAACTCGTCAAAAATATCTTTGATTATTCCTTTTGTACCAAGGAATTTAATACGAAATTGTTCCAACTCATCTGCATTTTCTGTAGAAAACGCATTGATCTCTGCAGTATATTGTGTGATCTTATCCTGTAACATGCGTCAAATATACAGCTATTTATAGAATTAATAACAGGAAATGCAGGGCTATTTTTTGGTCGACTGAGTTCAAAAACTATGTTGATGTGCTTAAAAAGCCTGATCCATTATCAAGAGCTGGCTCGGGTGGGGACTAGCACAAAGCTTGTTTAACCACTGTTCAGCGATTCGCTGAAAAATTAAAATTCCTGCTTTTATAGAGCCGGGGCAAGATAAAAGCAGGAATTCTACTTTAATAACAATTTCAGATTGCTATTTCAATACACCCAGTGCTTTTCCGACCTTAGTAAATGCAGCGATCGCCTTATCCAGGTGGTGTTGTTCGTGCGCAGCAGAAAGTTGTACCCTGATCCTGGCTTTGCCCTGACCAACTACCGGATAATAAAAACCGATCACGTAGATGCCTTCTTCTAACATTTTAGCGGCAAATTCCTGCGCCAGTTTTGCATCATAGAGCATCACCGGAACAATCGGGTGCACGCCCTCTTTGATGTCAAAGCCCGCTTCTGTCATTTTCTGACGGAAATAAACGGTATTGCGTTCTAACTTATCGCGGAGATCGGTAGTTTCACTGAGCATATCCAATACAGCAACTGAAGCTCCTGTAATTGCGGGTGCCAATGTATTTGAGAACAGGTAGGGACGTGAGCGCTGACGCAGCATGTCGATGATTTCTTTTTTACCGGAAGTAAAACCTCCCGATGCACCACCTAATGCCTTGCCCAATGTTCCTGTAATGATATCTACACGATCCATTACGTTAAAATGCTCATGAGTACCGCGGCCAGTTTTGCCGATAAACCCGGTACAGTGAGACTCATCGATCATTACCAGGGCTTCATATTTATCTGCAAGATCACAGATCTTATCCAGCGGCGCAATGACCCCGTCCATAGAGAAAGCTCCATCGGTAACTATGATGCGGTGCCTCGAATCCTTGGCAGCAATCAGTTGCTGTTCCAAATCTGCCATGTCTGCGTTTTTATAACGGAAACGTTTGGCTTTGCACAGGCGGACCCCATCAATTATCGAGGCATGGTTCAACTCATCAGAAATGATTGCATCCTGGTCATTGAATAAGGGCTCAAAAACCCCACCATTGGCATCAAAAGCTGCGGCATATAGGATGGTATCTTCTGTTCCCAGAAATGCAGACAATTTTCCTTCTAACTCTTTATGAACGTCCTGAGTACCGCAAATGAAACGTACAGAAGACATGCCATAGCCATACTTATCTATAGCCTTTTTTGCCGCTTCAGTGACTGCAGGATGTGATGACAAACCAAGGTAGTTATTTGCACAAAAATTGACCACTTCCTGGCCCGTGCTTACCTTAATGTCTGCACCCTGCGGCGTTACAATAATCCTTTCGCGTTTAAACAAACCGTCTTTTTCTATTTGCTCCAGTTCCTGTTGCAGTGCTGGTTGTAGGGTTTTGTACATATGTAAATTTATTTATTGCCAATATTGCAACCAAAGTTATAAAATTCTCGTCTTCTGACCACCACACAATTGACAGCAGGGATAAACTTTAGCACAATAATTGTGTTTACATCAGAAACAAACCGATATTTAAGCTTTAAACATCGCATGAAGAACATCTACTTAACGCTATTCCTGTGTATAGGGGTACTCAACGGCTTTGCCCAAACGATCAAAATCAGTGGTAGCATCAGAGACTCCAATGGAGAGGTTGTACCTTTTGCATCGGTTTACATCAAGAATACGACGACCGGAACCTCGGCAAATGTTGATGGCATCTATTCCTTCACGGTAGAAAAGGGTTCCCATACCATTATTTACAGGGCCATAGGATATAAAGGTGTAGAACGGATGCTGAATGTTACGGAAAACCTGACGGAAAATGTAACCCTCAGCCCCGAAGCCTATACCCTTAGCGGTGTAACCATTACCGGAAAAGGAGAAGATCCTGCTTACGAGATTATCAGGCAGGCCATTAAAATGCGTAAGACACATTTAACTGAAGTAGATGCCTATAGCACCGATGTATATATTAAAGGCGTTCAAAAACTAGTTGGTGCTCCGAAGAAATTCTTTGGGCGCGACATTCAAAAGACGCTCGATCTGGACACCAACAGAAAGGGTATCCTTTACCTCTCGGAATCCACTTCTACCTTCGCCTTCCAGCAGCCTGGAAAGATTCATGAGGAAATGGTTTCCTCTAAAACTGCGGGCCGCAATAATGCCTTTAGCTTCAATAAGGCATCTGACCTGATCATCAACTTCTACCACAACATACTTTTAGAAAACACATTGAGTGCCAGAGGATTTGTTTCGCCGATTGCAGACAATGCGATGCTGTACTACCGCTACAAATTGCTGGGGACCAATACCGAAAACGGAGTTAGGGTAAACAAGATTGAAATCATTCCCCGCAGGGAACACGATCCGGTGTTCCGGGGCGTCATTTACATCCGGGAGGAAAGCTGGCATTTGTTGAGTGCGGAGGTTTTCCTAACAAAAAATACGGGTATCAATCTCTTAGATACCCTCAACATCAGGCAGCAGTTCCTCAAAGTTGAAAATACATTCATGCCTTCCAACATCAATTTTCAGTTCAATGGAAACGTTTTGGGCTTCAAGTTTGAGGGCTATTACGTTGGCGTGTACAGCAATTACAATATCCATCCTGAATTCCCTGACAATTATTTTAACGGCGAAATCCTGAAGATCAGTAAGGCGGTGAATAAAAAGGATTCGCTGTTCTGGCTGAACAACCGTCCGATCCCATTGACCAGTGAAGAAAAACGCGATTACATCCGCAAAGACAGTATAGCTGCACTCAGAACATCCAAATATTACCTGGACTCTATAGAACGTAGTAATAATAAGTTCAGTCCGTTGAAACTAATCGTGAGCGGCTACACCATCAACGACCGCTATCATAAGACTTCATACAGTTTCGACCCCATCTTCCGCTCTGTTTTTTACAATACCGTGGAGGGTTTCGCACTAAAATATGGACTGACCTATACAAAAACACTCGAAGACCGGCGTCAGTATAGCATCCGTCCCGAAGCACGCTATGGCTTCTCCAACAAAACACTTACAGCGAATCTAACTGCAAATTACTTTTATGATCCGATCAGGCGTGCCAATATTGGTTTCAGCGCCGGTTCAGGCATCTATGACCTCAACAACTATGGCTCTATGAGTTTATTGGGCAACTCCATTAACTCCCTGTTTTTTGAGACCAATTTCTCAAAGTTCTACAAGAAGGAATTTGTGAATGTGAACACTACCCGCGACCTTACAAATGGTCTGCAGGCCCGGGCAGCGATCGATTATTCGAGGAATTATAACCTGATAAATACCACCAGTTATAAGATCAAAGACCTCAAAGGTGAGGAATTCACTTCGAACAACCCATTTTCACCTGGAGCGGAAATCCCGCTTTTCCCGACCTACGAAGCATTTACCCTCAGCCTGGGCCTGAACTATACGATCGGTCAACAATACATCACCAGGCCTGACGGACGTTTTTACCAGCCTTCTAAATACCCGACCATTGATCTTTCCTATAAGAAAGGCATTAAAGGGCCATTTGGCAGTGACGTAGATTACGATCTGGTGTCTCTCGAGGTTTCTCAAAACAGGCTGAGTGCAGGTATGTGGGGCTATTCTTCTTTTGTAGCCGGTGTAGGCAAATTGCTCAACAACAATCAGGTTTTCTATCCTGAAGCTAAACATTTCCGGGGGAATAATGCATTACTTGGACGACCGGATTTGCGCAAATTCCTATTCCTTGACTTTTACCTGTTCAGCACAGACCGTGAATATGTAGAGGCGCACTATGAACACAACTTCTCAGGGCTGTTCACCAATAAGGTACCTTTGTTGCGTAAATTAAAGCTGGAAGAACTCATTGGAGGCAGCTACCTGAGCCAGCCGGTCAAGCGAAATTATTATGAATTCTATTTCGGCTTACAACGCCTGATCTTTAGAGCGACCTATGGCTTTGGCTATGATGGCAATAAGCGTGTGAATCATGGCTTTAGGCTGAGTTACGGATTTTAAAATTTGTAGTAAACATCAATGCGAGGTATGAAGCAATTCTTTCCTAAGCAGATTACTTCGTACCTCGCATTGATGGTGTGATGCCCTTAGAGTGGTATTTCAATGTAAGGACAAAAAGATGGATACTAAACTCCTAATTTCTTCCTGATATCGGTAGGAATTCCTTTTTTATGCAACAAGAAGGCAGTCGTTTTGTATTTCACAAAGTTCTTGCTCACGTACAGGTAACCTTTGTAATCGTTGGTTGCGCCCCATGAATTTTTAACGATGTAATATTCTTTACCGTTTTGGTCTTTTGCCAAACCAGTGATCTGCATACCGTGGTCATCTGTAGTTTCGTAGTTATCGAAAGCAGCCTGACGCATTTCTACTGTGATTGCTTTCTCTGGCTTAGGACCATTGAACATGGCTTTTTTCTCATCAGCAGTCATGCTCTCAAAATCTTTCTCCGGAACATAAGCAACGCCATTTTTCCAGCTGAAACCTTTTTCACTTACGTCAGTAGCCCAGGCTACAGTGAAGCCACCTTTTAATGCATTATCTATGATTTTAGTGATGTCATCCATTTGCACATTGTACACCTGATCAAAAGACCAATTGTCTGGAACCATTAAAACAGCTTTAGTATAATAAGGAGCAGTATTGAATGAAGAAAGTTCGACATAATCTGCTGCATTGATCCCAACTACTTCTTTAGCGAAAGTTTTAGGTGTATACTCTTTTCCTTCATAGGTAAACTTTTCAGGTACAGCGCCCATGCAAGAATCGATAGTTGCAATATATTTAGTTTTCCAGTTTGGATCAAACTTACCATCAATTGCTTTTTTCAGGATTGCCTCTGTCAATTTGTTCATACGGTCAGATGATCCCGGGCTGCCGTAATCGTTACCGCTGTAAGCATCTTGTGGTAATGCACCATATTTTGCAAACATATTGGTCACATCATGACAAGCACCGCCGTCACCTAAAGTCAATGCGCCATGCATACGCACATAGTTGATTCCTTTTTCAATATAGGCGTTGCGTGCTGTAAACAGATCAGCCAAATCCACAGGCTTTTTGCCCATACGAATCATTTCTGATTCCAGGAAAGAGTTGGTACTGTAGCTCCAGCAAGTACCTGAAGATTTTTGATTCTTTACTGATGTAGCTTCTACATTGATTACAGGTGTGAAGGTAAAGCTGTTCTTGCTATTTTCACTTGCATTGTTTTTTAGAGAATTTACCAGATTGTCCTGCGCGAAAACCGCAGTAGAGCCAAGTAGAAGACCAGCAGCCATCCACAAGGATTTCATTGTTGTTTTAGTCATTTGTATGTTTAAAAGTTAGTTGTATACCCTATTTGATGTATATGTATGTGCAAACTTAATTAAAGCGCACAAGCATTCATGAACATTTTGTGTAAAAATTCTATTAATTGGGCAGGACGGTAAACTTGATGCTGCTTTTGTTGGTATTTCCCTTGCCATCATTTACATATAACCAAAGGATATATTCACCTTCTTCAATAGGGACATGCAGCATAGCCCGCTCCCGGGATACTGGACTTATGGCATTTGCTATCGCTTCCGCTTTTTTGTCCCTCTCGAGAGCGGTAACAGAAAACAGTTCCCATCCCATGTCTATTTTATCGCCCTCGGCATCAAATAGCACAAAGCTGAGCATATATTTCTCTTGTGGATTTAATTTAATGCGACTACCCGCGGACTTTCCATCCAGCGTAAACGATTTGATTTCAGGTGCTGTATTCTTCTTTGATGCGGGTAAGGAGTTCTTTTTTTGCGCGAGCAAGGGCGATGCCATGGCCAACAAAAATGCAAACAATAAATATCTGAAGAAGCCTTTCATTAGGCTAAAATACTGAACAATATGGACAAAACTCAGTTTTACGATGATTTGTGTCAAATGAAGTAATCACATTAACCCTTAAACTATACACTCAAAAAAGCTTATCTTTGCCATGCATTAAACGCCATTTGCAACGGTATCAATGATTTATGACACAATTTCAGACTTTACTTTATTATTGCTATAGTCCTATAGCAAACGCAGAACAATTCGCTGCAGATCACTTAACCTTTTGTAAATCTTTAAACCTGGTGGGCCGTATCATCGTGGCCGACGAAGGATTAAACGGAACAGTTTCTGGAGCACCAGAAGACTGCAAAGCCTATATGGATGCTATACACGCAGATGAGCGCTTTGCAAAGACCGAATTTAAAATAGACGATGTAGAGGAGCCATCCTTCATCAAAATGCATTGCCGATACAAATCGGAGATCGTGCACTCGGGATTGCGGGATCCAAACATCATCGATCCAAATAAACAGACCGGTAAACACCTGGAGCCTGCAGAATTTCAGAAGATGATTGACCAGGAAGATGTGGTCATCCTGGATGTACGCTCCAACTATGAGCACAACTTAGGCAGATTTAAAAATGCAGTGACACTTGATATTGAGAATTTCAGGGATTTCCCGGAGAAGATCAATGAGCTCGCTCAATACAAAGATAAAAAGGTGCTTACCTATTGCACCGGTGGGATCAAATGCGAAAAAGCTTCAGCACTATTGCTCCATCATGGATTCAATGATGTCTATCAGCTGCATGGCGGAATCATCAAATATGGTAAAGAAGCAGGGGGAGAAGATTTTGAAGGCAAATGCTATGTGTTTGATAACAGGATCGCCGTGGATGTGAATACGGTAAACCCGAAAGTGATTTCTACTTGCTACAACTGTGGCAAGGTAAGTCCTAAGATGATCAATTGTGCCAACCCGGAATGCAATGAGCATGTAACCCAATGCGATGACTGCGGAGAAGAACTGCAGGGATGCTGTTCGGTAGCTTGCACAACGAACCCGAGGAAACGCCCCTATGATGGGACTGGATATTATGTAAAGGTACCACAACCGGTGAACAAAGCCGCAAAAGCTTGATGAAAAACATCCGGCTGGCATATCGTTTTTTCTTGTGCCTGACCCTTATCGGGCTTAAACTCGATGCTCAGGAACTGAAAGGTATAGGCGTACCCTATATTCAAAACTATTCTAAGTCGGACTACAAGGCCGGAAATCAGAATTGGTCTGTTGCCAAGGACAAAAATGGCGTACTTTATTATGGAAATACGCGCGGTCTGCTCAGTTACGATGGCCAGTACTGGCATCAATACCTGATGCCTAACAGGCAAATTGTCCGTTCTGTAGCGGCATCGGCAGATGGCAAGATCTATGTTGGTGCATTTGGTGAATTTGGTTATTGGTCTGGCAGCGATGCCCGGCTGAGCTATACCTCACTCTCCGCACTGATTCGCAAACCAAATGCCTTAAATGAAGAAATCTGGAAGATTTATGTATCAGGTAAGCGCGTCTACTTCCAGTCTTTTTCCGCGATCTACTGTTATGAAAATGGAAAGATCGAAGTCATTAAAGGTCCGGGAACCTTGTTATTCCTTCATCAGGTCGGTCAAAAGTTATATGCCGAGGTGATCGGCAGAGGTTTATTTGAATTGAGGGAGCAGCAACTGATTGCACTGCCTCATGAATCGGCCTCCGTACCAGCAGATATCCTCAGCGTACTCCCCTATAAAAATGCGGGACTACTGATCGGAACCAGTAAGAACGGATTATATATATACGATGGCAAAGACTACCAACCCTTAAATGTGCAGGCCGCGGATTTCCTCAAAACCTATCAACTGAACAATGGCGTCCGGGTTTTAAACAACTATTATGCCTTTGGTACTATCCTTAACGGCATCATCATCACTAATGACCAAGGTGAGATCCTGCAACATTTCAGCAAATCATCCGGTCTACAAAATAACACTATACTGAGTCTGTATGCAGATGATGACCAAAACCTCTGGACAGGCCTTGACAACGGAATTGACAGGATAGAACTCAACTCGTCGCTCTATTTTTATTTTGATAAAAGCGGAGCATTTGGCACTGTCTATTCCAGCTTGATCTACGGTAACAAAATCTATCTTGGCACCAATCAGGGTCTGTTTTACAGCGAACTGAGCCTTGGTTCAAATGGTTTTGATTTCAAACTCATCCCTGGCTCACAAGGACAAGTCTGGGAACTGACAGAAATCGACGGGCAGGTGTTTTGCGGGCATAACAATGGCACCTTCAAAGTGATGAACGGTAGCATTCAAAAGATCTCTGACATCAGTGGTGGATGGACGATCAAGAAACTGAACTCAAATCCAGACTACCTGGTTCAAGGCACGTATACGGGTCTGGCCCTCTATAAAAAAAATGCTTCTGGTCAATGGGGTTTCAGTCATAAAGTAGCTGGATTCACGGAACCCTCGCGCTATGTAGAACAAGACTCAAAGGGCAACATCTGGGTGAGCCATGCTTACCGCGGACTTTATAAACTGGAATTAAGTGCAGATTTGAAAAAAGTAGTTCGCCGCGAAAGCTATGGTGCGCAAAATGGGTTGCCCGGCGACTATACCGTTAATGTTTTCAACCTGGAGAAAAGACTGTTATACGCCACTACAAAAGGTTTTTTTGTACATGACGAGATCAGCAACAGCTTTTCGGTCTATACGGAGCTCAATAAAAGATTGGGCAGCTTTGCATTCTCCAGTAAGATTATTCCCGCAGGAACATCCAAGTACTGGCTGATCGGCAATGGCAGAATGAGCCTGGCCGACTTCCGTCAGTCTGGCAAGATTAGTATAGATTCCAGTCGCTTTAGCATCCTGGATGGCCGTATGGTGCAATATTATGAAAATATCAGCCGCATAAGCGATAACCGCTACCTCATCAGCGTAGACGATGGCTTTGTCATCTACAATGCTGCGGCATCATCGGCAAAACACCGGGTCACGCTCCCTGCTGTTTTGATCAGGGAGATCAATGAGATCAAAGACGGGCGCAACAGCAAACACATTTCTTACGCACTCCCTTATTATCGCCAGGCCAGGATTCAATACCAGTATTTTTTGGAAGGGTATTCAAAAGACTGGTCAGACTGGACCATAGCATCGGAGAAAGATTTCACCAACCTCAGTAGTGGAGACTATGTATTTAAGCTGAGGGCAAGGATCAACGAGGAAATTGCTACGGGAATAACGGAGATGAAGTTTAGCATCCCGGCCCCATTTTATGCAACGATATGGGCTTTCGCGTTTTATGCCATCATCTTTGGTTTGTTGATCTATGGCTCTAAAAAGCTATATGACCGTAAACTGCAGATCGACAAACAAAGAATCACAGAACGACTGCAAGCCGAGAAGGAAGCACACCTTAGAAAAGAAGCTGAGGCAAACGAAAGACAGATCATCGCCCTACAAACAGAGAAACTCCAGGTAGAGCTGGAAGGTAAAAACAGAGAGCTCGCCAATTCTGCTATGAGCCTGGTCTATAAAAATGAATTGCTGCAAAAACTCAGTGAAGAAATCCTGAAGCTCAAAGATGGAAATGGCAAACCACTTGCGGAAGACCAGACCCGAAAGATCCAGAAGGTGATCGAAGAAGGCATGAATGACGAGCGGGACTGGAATTTATTCGAGCATAGTTTCAATGAGGCTCACGAGAATTTCTTCAAGAAACTGAAGTCAAATTATCCCGATCTGGTACCCAATGACCTGAAGCTTTGTGCTTATTTGCACATGAATATGAGCAGTAAAGAGATGGCTTCCCTACTCAATATTACTTTACGCGGAGTAGAAATCCGACGTTATCGGCTTCGCAAGAAGCTCAATGTACCCCATGACAAGAACCTTTCAGAGTTCTTAATGGAGCTATAACACTACATCATTACCTCTCATAACGTTCGTTTAGCTCCATAGACTGCTCAATCAGTTTAGCAGGAGAAATACAGCATAATCAACTGTAAATCATAATCTTACATAAACAAAATAAGCCTTCATTTGTTGTCAAATCAATAAATGATTTCCTGATGTAATGATGTAGAGGCGTTTTTTTTGTTTTCAGCTGATTACTGACGGAGATTTAGGCTAACTAAAAATAAACTTAAGCAGCATGAAAAGAATCTTTACAAAATTTTCTGTTTTCACTTTTCTATGTTTACTTTTTATGAACGCGGCCTCAGCACAGAATATATCTGTGAAGGGGGTGGTTACGGATGGGGCAGATAAGCTTCCCCTTCCGGGAGTCGGCGTTTTGGTAAAAGGAACGACAACAGGAACAACGACAAATGCAGATGGTGGCTACACTTTAAGTGTACCTGCAAATGCGACGCTGGTATTCACATACGTAGGTTATACCACGCGTGAAGTCCCGCTAAACAATCAAACAACAATTAATGTAGCGCTGTCAGAAGCTTCCCAAGATTTAGAAGCGGTGGTTGTGGTGGGTTATGGTACGCAGAAGCGAAAAGATCTGACGGGTGCAATTTCGAGTGTAAGCGGGAATGACGTCGCCAGACAGCCCGGCACCAATCCTATTGCTTCATTACAAGGTAAGGTAGCAGGTTTAACTGTAGTGCCATCTGGAACCCCGGGTGGAAGCCCAACGGTACGCATCAGAGGTGTGAACAGCACAAATAGTGCAAATCCCATCTATGTTGTGGACGGTATTATTCAGGACAACATTGACTACTTGAATCCCGGAGATATTGAAACCATTGACATGCTCAGAGATCCTTCGTCTATAGCCATCTATGGCTTGAAAGGTGCAAATGGGGTAATTGCAGTGACGACCAAACGGGCCGCAAAAGGCAAGACCAGCATCAATTTACAGAGTATGGTGGGCATTCAGCATGTGAACAATAAAATTGCTGTGGCAGATGCAGAGGGCTTCAAGAAGCTTTACTCTGCCCAATTGGCGAATCTAGGCGCAGCTCCGTTTGATTTTTCGAACTACAAAGCCAATACAGACTGGCAGGATTATATCCTAAGAGATGCTTTTCAAACAACTAACTCCATAACCATTTCAAACACGGCTGAGAAAACAACTACACTACTTAGCTTAGGATATAATAAACAAGAAGGTGTAATTCAGGCTAGTGACTATCAAAAATTTATAGCGCGTCTAAACGAAGAGATAAAAATCAACGACAATATAAAAGTGGGTGCAAACCTAACCGGGTTCCATTGGATCAACAACCCACTTGCAGTTACTTTGAATAATGCGATTTGGGCGGCCCCGATTGTGCCAGCCACTACAGAAAACGGCTTATTTTACAGCATGCCATCCTTTCAGCGCGCGCAGGTTGGTAATCCTGCACTTGCTTTAGATAGAGGCAGGGGTAATTCCATTAATAAAGGCTATAGGTTCACAGGTAGCTTATTTGGAGAAGTGAAATTCCTTAAAGATTTTACCTGGAGATCTACTGTCTACACCGATTTGGGTTTCAATAATGCAAGAAGCTACTCTCCTCCTGCTTACCGGGTGATCAACATTGGAGAAAATGGAGGTGCAAATGAAACGTCTATAGATAACTCGATAAGAACCAGTGTGAGTCAGAATTCATTTGAAGGTCGCAGGTATCAACAAGACCATACGCTAACCTATGATAAGGAACTTGAAGGTGGTCATAGAATATCGGCCGTAGTCGGTTTTAGTTCACTAAGGACTTCCAGCACATCTTTAAACGGAACAAGAATTGACAGCACTTTAGTGATTCCTCGCGACCCTAATCTATGGTTTCTTGGAATAGTCGGAGAACAAAATGTGCAGAGAGCCGGTGGTGGCGGTACTGATGAATCAAACGCCGGTGGTTTTGCAAGATTAAGTTATTCTTATCAAAACAAATATTTATTTAATGGTACGGTACGAAGAGATGGAACCTCTCTATTTGCGCCCGCGAATAGATGGGGTACTTTTGGCAGTATAGGTTTAGGTTGGGTATTGAGTGAAGAAGATTTCTTCAAAGACAATATTAAAGGTCTGGATTTTGTCAAACTTCGCGGTGCCTGGGGGCGCCTGGGTAACTCAAACGGAGCACCTAACAATAGATATCAAGTTGAAATTTCCAATTCTTCAGGTGCTGTATTTGGTGAAAACATATATCCCGCTATTCAGCCTGCTTATAGGCCTGACCCTAATTTTCATTTCGAAATTGTTGAAGGCCTTGATTTAGGCCTGGATGTTAGGGCGCTCGATAGCAGATTGAGTGCGGAATTGAACTGGTATAGCAAAACTTCTAAAGACATCATCACCAGCTACCCTTTACCAGCTTCCGAAGGCGGCCTGACCTATTTTACAAATTTGGGGGAAATTAGCAATAAGGGGGTAGAGTTAAGCCTCGGCTGGAACGACAAAATTGGCGAAGACTTTAGCTACGGGCTGACTGGAAACTTTAGCTACAACAAGAACGTCGTAAACTCGCTCGGTAATGCGACAAACTTCCAGATTCTTGGGAACAATGGCGTTAATGTAACAGAAAGTGGCAAATCCATTGGCTACTTCTATGGTTATAAACAAACTGGTATCTATCAATCAACTTATGATCTGGGGCAAATGCCAGCGATGCCAACTTCCCTTCCTGGTGATATCTCCTACGCAGACCTAAACGGTGATGGTGTGATTACTCCAGCTGACAGAACTTACCTAGGCACTCCATTCCCCCCCTACAGCTATGGTCTGAACCTCAATTTGGGCTATAAGGGTTTCGATGCTCAAATAGAAGGACAAGGTGTAGCGGGCAATAAAATATATACGCAAAGGAGAACTTCGACCTTCGCAGTTTTAAACTACGAAGCGAACAGACTGAATGCCTGGACAGCACCTGGAACCTCAAATGTTGAACCGATTTCAGACAATACTCGTGGGAACAACTATTTATTTAGCACTTATTATTTGGAGCCAGGGGACTATTTCCGTCTAAGGAATGTACAGCTAGGTTATACCATTGGTACAAAAGCCCTCGGCAAGACAGGAATACAGAATCTGCGTCTATACTTAAGTGCTCAAAACATCAAAACCTGGAGCAAAACAACAGGGTATAGTCCAGAAGCCCAAGTAGGAAACATCTTAGGCGGCGGTGCCGACAATGGTGTATACCCGATACCTGCAATCTACTCATTTGGCGTAAACGTGACTTTTTAAGGAACACTAGATATAAAAAGATGAAAACATTAAACACAACATATAGAAATATCGGAATTGTCATGATGGCAATGCTGCTAATTTCAACAGTTACCAGTTGCCGCAAGTTTCTGGATACTCAAAAGCAAGGTGTTTATCGCACAGACGATTACCCTTATCCTGGAAATTCAGGCCCTTATGATCTTTATATTTACGCCGCCTATAACTTTCTAAGAGACTACAACGTTCATGCAGACGGATTTGTTGTAGCAACCAGCATCAGAAGTGATGACGCAGAAAAAGGTAGTACAGCTTCGGATGGCGGTGCAGATGTAATCAGTATGGATAATTTTCCTGTTTTGCCGACCAGTGGCAGAGCAAACTCCTTATGGACAGGATATTATGCACTGGTAAATCGAGCGAATACTGTACTCGACAAGATCAACAACGATCCTAAAATTGAAGCGACAGATCAACAAAAGATTGCAGCCGAGGCGGAAGCAAGATTTATAAGAGGTTATGCTTATTTTATGCTGGTGAGGTTATATGGCAGAGTACCTTTAGTAGACAAACTGCTTTCTGTAGAAGAAAGTAATGTCACTCAAAGCAGTCCAGCTCAGATTTATGCTTTTATCGAACAGGATCTTCAGTTCGCTGCAACAAATTTGCCACTTTCCTGGCCATCTGCTTTTGTGGGAAGGGTTACAAGCGGAGCCGCTAATGGTATATTAGCTAAAGTATACCTGACTCAGCAAAAATGGTCTGCAGCAATGTCTACTGCGAATATTGTGATGGGATCAGGTCAATACGATTTGTCTACTCCATATGATAGGATTTTCAGAGAAGATGGAGAAAACAGCAAAGAATCTGTATTTGAAATCCAGGCTACCGCAGATGCCTCAGAAAAGGAAAAGAATGGTGTCCAGTATACCAGTATTCAAGGCTTGAGAGGAACGGGTAACTTCAATATGGGCTGGGGCTGGAATATGCCAAGTGCAGTTCTTGAGGGTGCTTATGAGCCAAATGACCCAAGGAAAGCACGTACAATTCTATATTCGAGTACCACAAGTACTCCTAGTTTGAGTATATATGGAGAAACACTTCCAATTTATCCTTCAGTAGTACCAAATCCAAAATATAACAACAAAGTATATACAAGCCCATCTTACAGGTCCAGAATTAATAGCAATATGGGTTACTGGATGAACGTACGTATCCTTCGTTATGCTGATGTGGTCTTGATGTATGCTGAGGCTGCTAATGAAATGGGTGGTTCAGATAACATCTCAAAAGCAGTATCTGCTATGAATTCAGTTCGAAAAAGAGCTAGAGGAACCAATGCAACTGCGCTACCTGACATTGTTACTACAGACCAATCGGTAGCTAGAACGGCAATTCGTCACGAAAGAAGAATCGAACTTGCTATGGAACACGACCGTTTCTTTGATATCGTGAGATGGGGTATTGCCGGGGATGCGATGAGCGCAGCAGGCAAAACTAACTTTGATGTCAGAAGAGACGTATTGCTCCCAATACCTCAAACTCAGATCGATTTGAGCAAGAATGTATTGACCCAAAACTTTGGTTATAACTAAAAATTAATAAGATGAAATTTTCGAATTTATATAAAATTGGTTGTGTCCTGACCATCGCGGTTCTTACCGCGACCTCTTGTAAAAAGGATGGTAATCCGAATAATCTCCCCACAGTCAGTCCTGATGATTATGCAGGAAAAATTGACGGTTTTACAAGTGCAGATGATGTTTTCCCTGCTAACTTAGTAGCTTATTGGCCCTTCGATGATACGAAATCAGAGAAACTCAGCAATACTAATCCAACCTCATCTGCGGGCGATTCTTTCATTGATGCAGGAGTCAAAGGGAAAGCATTAAAACTTCAGTCAGGATATTTATACTATGCAACCCAATTTGAAAAACTAAAGACTGAAAACTTTAAAAGCTTCAGCATTAGTACCTGGGTGCAGATACTCAATAATGGATCTAAGCGCACCATGCTGTTTCAATTGGCAAGGCCTGGCATCTTTACCGGAAATATCAATTTCATACTGAATACGAATTCTTTTCCTGCTACAAATACAGATGAGTTAAAGATCAATCCTACTTTTACCACCATAGGTGGAGGCACTCAGGATAATGTCAATACCAAGCGAGATAATCCAGGTGATGCAAATTACTTCCCTTACTTAACTCCAAAGATTGGCGGTAATAAGTGGACACATATCGTATTGACCTACAATGGAACTACTGGCTTTTTTTACATCTGGGCTGATGGCATACAAATTGGCGCTTATTCTAGCAGAGGAACAGGCAACAGTTTATTCAAATCCTATGAGCCAAGTGAAATAATTATCGGTGGTAATTACAATGTGATCCCGGGAAAAGCTGTGAATGCAGACGCTAATTTTGCTGCAATGACTGGCAATATTGATGAAATCAGAATCTATAATATCGCTTTGCCAAACGCACATGTTAAAGCCCTATACAATCTGGGCATAGCCGGCAAATAATTTTAAATAGGGTGTTCCGGTACAATAACCAAAAACCGGGCACTCTTTTTTATCCTTAAACATTCTAAACTTCCATCATGATAAACCAATCGGTCAGGTTCTTTTTCTTATGCAGTTTGTTATTGGCAATGCTTTCTGGCTGCAAGAAAAATACGGAGCCTGCTCCGGGTTCTTCAGACATTTCCCTTTCTTTCACTGTCGATGGCATTTATAATGGCTCTCGCAATTATTCAGTAGGATCAAAACCTGTCGTCAAAATTAGTTTTACCGCTGCGGTCAATACTGGTACCATCAGTACCGCCTTCAAGTTTCTGGATGCAACCAACAATGTGGTTCCGTTTTCTGTTGTTACTCAAGAGGGTGATCAAACATTTATCATCACACCGCAGAGCAACCTGCAGTCATTCAGCAAATACACATTAAACATCAATGATGCGCTAAAATCTGCAAATGGAGGAAAGCTCATCAATCCACTCATCATCAACCTAAACACCGGGATTGACGATACTGATAAATTCCCTAGAATTTCTGACGAGGATCTACTTACGCTCGTTCAACAAAAAACATTTAAGTATTTCTACGATTTCGGTCACCCACGAAGCGGGTTGGCCAGAGAAAGAAATACCTCCGGTAACACGGTCACCTCAGGAGGCTCCGGCTTCGGAATCATGGCCCTGGTCACAGGCGTACACCGCAATTTTATCAGTCGGGCGGAAGGCTTGGCCAGGATGCAAAAAATAGTAGACTTCTTAAAAAACAAGGCGGTCAGATTTCATGGTGCTTATCCGCACTGGATAGACGGCAATACGGGAGCTGCAATCGCTTTCAGTACCAAGGACAATGGCGGCGACCTCGTGGAGACTTCCCTGCTGATGCAGGGACTGATCACTGCCCGCCAATATTTCTCTGGTAACAATGCTGCTGAAACGACACTGAGGACTGACATCACCTCGATATACAACGGTGTAGAATGGGATTGGTACAGGAAAGACAACAGTGAGGTATTGTACTGGCACTGGAGTCCACAATACAACTGGGAGGTGAACCTTCCCATCAGGGGATGGAATGAATGCCTGATCACCTACGTGATGGCAGCTGCCTCAACCAGCCATAGCATTCCGAAATCCGTATACGATAAGGGATGGGCACAAAATGGAACTATAAATTTCAATAATAATGCTCCGCTATTTTTTGCTCACTACTCCTTCCTGGGCATCAATCCGATGGGTTTAGCAGACAGCTATGCCAATTATGAAACCCAAAACCGGACACATACTTTAACCAACTACCAGTATTGTGTAAACAATCCAAAGCAGTATGCTGGCTATAACGCAAACTGTTGGGGACTCACAGCTAGTGATATCCCTAATGGATATACAGCCAGTTCACCAGCCAATGACAGCGGTGTTATAGCTCCTACCGCAGCAATATCTTCTCTACCCTATACCCCTACAGAGTCCATGCAGGCCCTTAGGTTCTTTTATTATAAACTCGGAGATCAATTGTTTAAAGAGTATGGATTTGTAGACGCCTTTTCCATACAGGAGCAATGGTTTGCCTCTTCTACCCTGGCTATAGACCAGGGACCTATTATCATCATGATAGAAAACTACAGAAGCAAATTGCTTTGGAATTTATTCATGAGCGCTCCGGAAGTGAAAACAGGATTACTTAAATTGGGTTTCAGCAGCCCCAACTTATAGATTATGAACATGAAACGAAATTTATTTTTTACATCAGTACTACTTGCAGCTACACTCATCTCAAATTTGGCTTACGCCCAAAAGAAACTGACCGACGATCAATTGCTAAATCTTGTTCAAAAACAAACCTATAAATATTTTTATGAAGGTGCCGAACCTACCTCAGGATTAGCCAGAGAGCGCTATCATAGCGATGGAGTTTATCCTCAAAATGACAAAAATGTAATTGCTACAGGTGCAAGCGGATTTGGCCTAATGGGAACTCTGGTAGCGATCGAGCGAAAATTCATCACTAGAAAACAAGGATATAATCACCTTAAAAAAGGCATCGATTTTCTTGAAAAGGCCGATAGGTTCCACGGTGCATGGCCTCACTGGATATTACCCTCAGGGAAAGCGAAGACATTTGGTAAAGATGACGATGCAGGAGATTTGGTAGAGACCTCATTTCTGGCACAGGCACTGATCTGCGTACGTCAGTACTATGCTAATGGCAATACTCAGGAAAAGGCTTTGGCTAAAAAGGCAGATCGGCTATGGAAAGATATTGACTGGAATTTCTATAGAAAAGACAACGAAAATGTATTATACTGGCATTGGTCACCCAATTCCGGATGGAAAATGAATTTTGCAATAACCGGTTATAATGAATGTTTGATCACGTATGTTTTGGCTGCATGCTCACCTACTCACGGAGTGCCCGCAGAAGTATATCACCAGGGTTGGGCAAAAAATGGCGCAATAAATACCGATATCTCCTTATACGACCATCCTGTAAAACTAAAACACAATGTGGTGGGAGAAAGCGTAGGTCCACTCTTCTGGGCACACTACTCCTATCTGGGCTTAAATCCGAAGGGGCTTAAAGATAAATATGCCGACTACTGGCAGGAAAACAAAAGCCATACTTTAATTAACTATGACCATGCGATTGCCAATCCCAATCATTTCAAAGGTTATGGTAAAAATTCCTGGGGATTAACCGCCAGCTATTCCGTGGATGGCTATGCTGCCCACATGCCTTTAGAAGATAAGGGAGTAATCAGTCCAACCGCCGCGCTTTCCTCCTACCCCTACACGCCCAAAGAGAGCATGGGAATGATTCGGCACCTCTATGATGATATGAAAGCTAAAGTATGGGGCGAATTCGGGTTCTACGATGCCTACAGCGAAAGCGCTAACTGGTATCCAAAAAGGTATATTGGCATTGATCAAGGTCCTATTGTGGTGATGATAGAAAATGGCCGCAGCGGACTCTTGTGGAAACTATTCATGAGTGCCCCGGAAATACAGCAGGGATTGACAAAACTTGGTTTCACTTATTCAAAATAAACTACTAGCAGATGAAAAAACTTATTGTTGCATTAACGATCATATCTACTTTTCCAGCTTTTGCCCAGCAAAAACAGAAGATTTCCACTGCCGACCAGAAGATGAATACATTCATCAGTCAATTGCTATCCAAAATGACGCTGGATGAAAAAATCGGACAATTGAACCTGCTTACGGGGGGTGAGGCCACCACAGGATCAGTGATGAGTACAGATGTAGAAAGCAAGATCAAAAAAGGCCAGGTGGGTGGTATGTTCAGTTTTACTACGCCTCAAAAAATTCGCAAAGCACAGGAAATTGCGGTCAACCAAACGCGGTTGAAAATCCCGATCATATTTGGCCAGGATGTGATCCATGGCTATAAAACTACTTTTCCGATCCCTTTGGGACTATCCTGTACCTGGGACATGTCTTTGATAGAAAAGACGGCCCGCATTGCGGCGATAGAAGCCAGCGCAGATGGGCTCAACTGGACTTTCTCGCCAATGGTCGACATCTCACGTGATCCGCGCTGGGGAAGGATTTCAGAGGGCTCGGGAGAAGACCCCTACCTCGGCTCAAAAATCGCGAGGGCGATGGTGAAGGGCTTTCAAGGCGATGACCTTTCCAAATACAATACGATCATGGCATGTGTGAAACACTTCGCACTATATGGTGCAGCAGAAGGAGGTCGCGATTATAATACCACAGACATGAGCCTGGACAGGATGTACAACGATTATCTGCCCCCATATAAGGCCGCCGTGGACGCTGGAGCAGGGAGTGTGATGGTCTCTTTCAATGACATCAACGGTGTTCCTGCCACTGCCAACAAATGGTTGCTGACTGATGTTTTACGTAGACAATGGGGCTTCAACGGTTTTGTAGTTTCAGACTATACTGGTGTAAATGAGTTGATAGACCATGGCTTAGGCGACCTTAAGACGGTTTCAGCGCTCGCCCTGAATGCAGGTGTAGAAATGGACATGGTTGGCGAGGGCTTTCTCACAACCCTAAAAAAATCCGTGCAAGAGGGAAAGGTAAAGGAATCCCAGGTTACCAACGCCTGCCGGCTGATCCTCCAGGCCAAATATAAACTGGGCCTGTTTGACGATCCTTTCCGCTACTGCGATGAAGAACGCGCAAAAACAGAGATATTAAAACCAGAACACCTTGCTCTTGCACGGGAAGCGGCTGCACAATCTTTTGTACTACTCAAAAATGAAAAACAAACGCTTCCACTAAAGAAAAAAGGAACGATCGCATTAATAGGTCCATTGGCCAATAGCGGACCCAATATGCCCGGAACCTGGAGCGTCAACAGCGATTTAAACAATACCCTTTCTCTTTTGGAAGGCATGAAGGCAACATTGGGTAATGAAGTGAAAATTTTGCATAGCCTGGGGTCTAACCTGATTGACGATACAGAATACCAGCAAAGGGCAACCATGTTTGGCCGCGACATTCAACGTGACAATCGTCCCGAAGAAGAGGTTGTTAAAGAAGCAGTCAACCTCGCTAAAAAAGCGGACGTTATAGTTGCTGCCCTGGGAGAGTCCTCAGAAATGAGTGGAGAAAGCTCCTCCCGTACCAACCTGGAAATACCGGCGGTACAACAGCGGCTCTTAAAGGCCTTGCTTAAAACAGGCAAACCTGTGGTTTTGGTACTGTTTACCGGAAGGCCATTGGTATTGAATTGGGAGCATGAAAATGTGCCAGCCATTCTAAATGTTTGGTTTGGTGGTACGGAGACTGGCAAAGCGATCACTGATGTACTCTTTGGTGATGTCAACCCATCAGGGAAACTGACGACCACCTTCCCTCAAAATGTAGGACAGATTCCACTGTACTATGCCCATAAAAATACGGGTCGGCCTTTGGAAGAAGGCAAATGGTTCAGCAAATTCCGATCGAATTACCTGGACGTCAGTAATGAACCGCTCTATCCTTTTGGTTATGGTCTTAGCTATACGAGCTTTGTATACAGCGACATGAAATTGAGCAGGACCAGTTTTAAACCAGGTGAAACCATTACTGCCAGCATTACCCTAAAGAACACCGGCACGGTGGCCGGGAAAGAAGTTGTCCAATTGTACATCAGGGATCTGGTGGGTAGTTCTACCCGTCCGGTAAAAGAACTTAAAGGATTTCAGAAGATCAGCTTAAACCCGGGAGAGCACAAAACCATCAATTTCAGCATCAGTGCAGAAGATTTGAAGTTTTACAATTCCGACCTGAAATTCCTTGCGGAGCCGGGAGATTTCAATCTCTACATCGGGGGCAATTCCAGGGACCTGAATATGCTTAAATTCACATTAACAAAATAAATCAGAATTGTACATTCGCATATGAAACCACTAAATTTCGTCGCCTCATTACTTTTTCTGCTTTTCGTACTACAAACTGGCACAAAAGCGCAGGATTTGAAAAAGTACGATAAAGGAAGTTACATCAAGGGTAAAGACAGCATTGACTACCGGATCCTGTTCCCGGAAAACTTTGATCCCAAAAAGTCTTATCCCATACTGTTCTTTTTACATGGTAGAGGCGAAAGTGGGCGCGACAATGAAAAACAATTGACGCATGGCGCCAAACAGTTTCTGACTCCGCAATTCAGAAAAGACCATCCAGCTATTATTGTATTCCCCCAGTGCCCGGCAGACAGCTACTGGGCCAATGTAGATATTCAAACAGTAAATGGCAAGCGCGAGTTTCACTTCCGCAAAGGCGGAAAACCGACAAAGGCGATGCATGCTCTGCTCGGGATGGTAGACAACATGCTGGATAAGCCGTATATAGATCAAAAGAGCGTTTATGTTGCGGGACTTTCGATGGGCGGTATGGGTACTTACGAGCTATTGAGAAGAAAACCAAAGACCTTTGCCGGAGCCTTCGCCATCTGTGGAGGTGATCATGTGGCCAATGTACAACGCTATAAAAAAGTGCCGCTATGGATCTTTCATGGAGAGAAAGATGATGTGGTGCCTGTATCACATTCGATGACAGTCGTGAATCAATTGAAAGTATTGGGCTATGAACCGAAATTGACCTTATATCCTGAGGCCAATCACAACAGTTGGGATTCCGCTTTCGCTGAACCCCAACTGTTGCCCTGGTTATTTTCTAATTATAAGAAATAGTTTTATTCAGCCATGTTGTGGTAAACGGCCTGTACATCATCATCTTCTTCCAGTTTATCGATCAGTTTCAAGACGTCAGCAGCTTGCTCTTCTGTCACTTCGTGATGTGAAAGGGCGATTCGCTCCAGCTTGGAACTTTTCAGTTCGATACCTTTTTCTTCCAGTCCTTTTTGTAGCGAACCGAAGCTTTCAAATGCACCTTGCGCAACGGCGATGTCATTTCCTTCTTCGTCTGCTTCTACATAAAGTTCTTCCAGTCCGGCATCGATCAGTTCGAACTCCAGTTCTTCCAAATCGATTTCTCCCGGTACAAACCTGAAGATTGATTTTCTGTTGAATACAAAATCCAATGACCCCGTCTTACCCAAGGTACCATTGGTTTTGTTGAAATAACTACGTACGTTGGCCACAGTACGGTTGGTGTTGTCAGTAGCCGTCTCGATCAGTACTGCTACACCATGCGGTGCATACCCTTCATAGACGATCTCCTCATAATTGGCCATACTCTTATCAGAAGCCCTTTTGATGGCTGCATCCACCCTATCTTTGGGCATGTTGACAGCCTTCGCATTCTGTATAGCTGTACGCAGGCGAGAGTTCGTTTCCGGATGCGGGCCATTTTCTTTCACCGCGATCACGATATCCTTACCTATCCTGGTAAATTGCACAGCCATTTTGGCCCAGCGCTTAAATTTTCTTTCTTTTCGGAATTCAAATGCTCTTCCCATTTCCTATTTAGTTTTTCCGTCAACCTGGATTTATTCAGGACAACGGGGTGCTTATTTATTTTGTAAATTTTTTAACATATCTGTTGTCATTGCTGCCAGATCAAATTCGGGCTTCCATGCCCAATCTTTCACAGCAAAGCTATCGTCTATCGACTGCGGCCAGCTATTGGCAATGGCCTGACGCGGGTCATTATCGGTGTAAGTTAAGGTAAATTCCGGAATATGCTTCCTGATCTCCGCCGCAAGAACTTCTGGTGTAAAGCTTACACCTGCAAAATTATAACTAGAACGAATGGAAATTCTGTCGGCTTCAGCATCCATGAGTTCTATAGTCCCCCGAATGGCATCATCCATATACATCATTGGCAATTCTGTTTCCGCGCTCAGGAAGGACGCATAACTGCCTTTCTTCAATGCTTCATGAAAAATGTGGATGGCATAATCTGTGGTTCCTCCGCCTGGTGCGGCTTTCCAGCTGATCAGACCAGGATAACGGATGCTACGCACGTCCAGGCCAAACTTTTGGTTGTAGTATTCACACCATCTTTCACCTGCAAGTTTACTGATTCCATAGACCGTGTTCGGATCCATGACACAGTATTGAGGGGTATGATTTTTTGGCGAATTAGGACCAAACACCGCAATAGAACTCGGCCAGTAAACCTTCGCAGTCTTATAGGTAATGGCTAGATCCAATATGTTCAGCAACCCATTCATATTCAAGTCCCAAGCCAGCTTTGGATTTTGTTCACCGGTTGCGGATAAAAGGGCTGCCAGTAAATACACCTGTGTAGGCTTGTATTTCTGGAACAAGCCATTCAAAATCTCTTTCTCCAGTACGTTGACAAACTCAAAGGGCCCGGAATTCTTGATGTCATAATCCGGTCTGCGTATATCGCAGGCAATTACATTATTTTCACCGTAGGCTTTCCGCAAAGCAGTCACCAATTCGGTACCGATTTGACCATTGGAACCCAATACTATTATTTTTTCTGTCATGGATGTCTTTCAGTTTTGGCAAAAGTAATCAAATGAACAAACCTATTAAAAATTAAGCTTTTTTTTATATCAGAGCACACCGAAACTGCGTTCATTTGATTAAGTAACAAAAACAATATATTTTTACTTTAATCGTGTATTTTGAACACTAACTATTTAATTTTTCTTAATATTACAAAACAAAACACAGTCAGAGCACACCAAAACACCTAAATAGCCAAATATGGACAGAAGAGCAGCAGTGAAAAATATGGCCTTCCTCATGGGAGGAGCTTTATCTGCGACCACCATCGGAGTATTCCTGGAAGGTTGCAGTTCACCATCTACAAAAACCAGCGGCAGCTTATTTACTGAAGACCAACAATTGTTGATCACAGAGGTTGCAGACATCATCATTCCCACAACCAGCACTCCCGGGGCGAAAGCAGCGGGTGTCGGGCCATTCATTGCCATGATGGTCAAGGATTGTTATCCGGAAGATGCGCAAAAAGCCTTTACCAAAGGATTGGAAGACCTTGAAAAACAATCCAAAGAGGCATTCAAAAAATCATTTATTGAAATTACAGTTGAGCAGAGACAGCAGTTGCTGAACAAACTCAGAGAGGAAACGATCGCGGCTGTAAAAGCGGAGACAGAAAATCTCGACAAGCAGAAAGCAGCGGAACTCGAAAAGCAAAGTACCAATCCGGAAAAAGCAAAATCACAGACGGAAAATGCAGGTGTAATCTCCATCCTTCCAAAAGACAAGCCGAAAATGGAACCGCGTTTTTTTGGTATCGTCAGGGACCTGACCTTATTGGGGTATTTTACTTCTGAGATCGGCGCCACTAAAGCTTACCAGTACATCGCTATACCGGGACGCTATGATGGATGTGTAGACCTGAAACCGGGTCAGAGGGTATGGGCAACGTAAATTCAAACTATTCAAATGAGCAATTTAAATCTTAAGGCTACGGCCAATAATACTTACGATGCCATTGTAGTGGGATCGGGAATCAGCGGTGGATGGGCCGCCAAAGAACTGACAGAAAAAGGGCTTAAAGTACTGCTTCTCGAAAGAGGCAGAAACATCGAGCACGTTAAAGACTATACCACAGCCATGAAAGACCCCTGGCAATTTGAGCACAGGGGACGACTTACAGAAGCACAAAAAGAAGCGCACCCAGTGCAAAAACGGGATTATCCTTACCAGGAATTCAACGAGAGTTTCTGGGTAAATGACCACGACTGTCCTTATACCGAAGTCAAACGCTTCGATTGGTACCGTGGATTCCACGTTGGTGGCAAATCACTCATGTGGGGCAGACAAAGTTACCGCCTGAGCGACATCAACTTCGAAGACAATAAGAAAGATGGTCATGGAGTAGACTGGCCTATTCGCTATAAAGATTTGGCATCCTGGTACGATTATGTAGAAAAGTTTGCCGGGATCAGCGGTTCTGTAGAGAACTGGCCAGCATTGCCGGACGGGCAGTTTCTTCCTGCCATGGCCTTCAACTGCGTAGAGAAAGATGTAAAGAAAAGAATAGAAACGCAATGGAAAGATGAGCGGATCATGATCATGGGGCGTGTCGCTAACCTAACCGTTCCGCATGGTGGCCGTGGCCAGTGCCAATACCGGAATCTGTGCAGCAGGGGTTGTCCATACGGTGCTTATTTCAGTACACAATCCTCTACCCTGCCAGCTGCGGTAGCTACAGGTAACCTTACCTTACGCCCTTTCTCTATTGTAAACCAGATCATCTACGATAAAGAAACACAGAAAGCTAAAGGTGTAGTGGTAATTGATGCCGAAACGAAAGAAACAGTAGAATACTTCGCAAAGATTGTATTTGTAAACGGTTCTACACTTGGATCTACTTTCCTGCTATTGAACTCTACCTCAGACGAACACCCTAACGGACTGGGTAATGGAAGTGGCCAACTGGGTCACAACCTGATGGATCACCATTTCCGTTGCGGCGCTTCAGGGCGTGCAGAAGGTTATGAAGACAAATATACCTATGGCCGCAGAGCTAATGGAATTTACATCCCCAGGTATCAAAATATGACCGGCGATAAGAAAAACCGCGACTATGTGCGCGGCTTTGGTTATCAGGGAGGCGCAAGCCGTGGCAACTGGCATGCTGAAGTAGCAGAAATGGCTTTCGGTGCCGAATTTAAAGATCAGATGACTGTTCCGGGTGCATGGAATATGGGCTTGGGCGGTTTTGGAGAGTCCCTTCCTTATTACGAAAATAAGGTTTACATTGACCACAGTAAAAAAGACAAGTGGGGACAGTCTGTTTTGGCGATCGATTGTGAATTTAAGGACAACGAGCGCAAGATGCGTGTAGACATGATGAATGATGCAGCAGAAATGCTGGAGGCTGCAGGAATGAAAGATGTAAAAACTTATGATAATGGCTCTGCACCGGGCATGGCCATCCATGAAATGGGTACAGCACGCATGGGACACGACCCTAAAACATCTGTCCTCAACAAATGGAACCAGATGCACGAAGTAAAAAATGTATTTGTAACAGATGGTTCATGCATGGCCTCTGCAGCTTGCCAGAACCCATCATTAACTTATATGGCCCTCACAGCCAGGGCTTGTGATTTTGCAGTAACAGAATTAAAAAAAGGTAACCTTTAATAATGAATAGAAAAATTAGAATGGGCATGGTTGGCGGCGGTAAAGATGCTTTTATCGGAGCCGTTCACAGAATTGCCGCAAACATCGACGGGCAGGTAAAATTTTGCTGCGGAGCCTTGAGTATCAATCCGGAAGTAGCCAAAGAATCTGGCGAAATGTTATATCTTCCTGCAGACAGGATCTACATGAACTTCGAAGAAATGATCGAGAAGGAAAGTCAGCTCCCGGCCGACAAACGCATCGATTTTGTCACGATAGTTACACCAAATTTTGCGCACTTTGCTCCTGCAATGCTTGCCTTGGACAAAGGTTTCAATGTTGTAATTGAAAAACCAATTGCACTATCACTGGAAGAGGCCAAACAATTGCAGCAAAAAGTAGAAGAAACTGGTTTGACACTTTGCCTGACCCATACTTATTCCGGCTACCCAATGGTGAAGCAGGCAAAAGCGATGGTAAAAGAGGGAAAACTTGGCGCAATCAGGAAGATCATGGTGGAATATCCTCAGGGATGGCTGAGTACCCTGACCGAAAGAGAAGGAAATGCGGGCGCTGCATGGCGTACAGACCCTAAGAAAAGTGGCAAGAGCGGATGTATGGGCGACATAGGTACACATGCTGCACAACTTGCAGAATACATTTCAGGCCTGAAAATCACAAAAGTATGTGCAGACCTGAACATTGTTGTTCCGGGAAGAGGACTAGATGATGACGGCAACGTATTGCTGAAGTTTGATAATGGTGCCAATGGCGTATTGATCGCTTCACAGGTAGCAGCCGGTGAAGAAAATGCATTGAAAATTAAAATATACGGTGAAAAAGGCGGCCTGGAATGGCACCAGATGGAACCAAATACCCTGATCGTAAAATGGCTGAACGAGCCAGCACAGGTTTATCGTGCCGGACAAGCTTATCTGTCAGACGCAGCTAAACACAACACACGGGTACCAGGCGGACATCCTGAAGGTTACCTGGAAGCATTCGCAAATATCTACAGGAACTTCGCTTTAACTGTAGGCGCAAAACTAAGTGGTACCGAGCCTACTGAAGCCATGCTGGATTTTCCTCGCGTAGAAGATGGTGTAAGGGGAATGGCCTTCATCGACACCGTAGTGGCTTCCAGTGAGTCAAATGAAAAATGGACAGATTTTAAGGTATAGATCATGACAACAATGAAAGGACCTGGAGTTTTTCTCGCACAGTTTATCGGCGATGAAGCTCCTTTCAACTCTTTGGACAGCATCTGCGAATGGGCTGCAGGACTCGGTTTCAAAGGCATTCAGATGCCTACACTGGACGCAAGGTTTATCGATCTGCAAAAGGCTGCTGAAAGCAAAACTTATGCAGACGAGCTGAAGGGGAAAATTGCATCTTATGGACTGGAAATCACAGAACTATCTACACATTTACAAGGACAACTCGTAGCCGTTAACCCGGCTTACGACCTGGCCTTTGATGCTTTTGCCCCAGATCAATATAAGAACAATCCCAAAGCACGTACAGAATGGGCGGTACAGCAATTAAAATATGCCGCCAAAGCATCCCAAAACCTGGGTTTAAATGCACACGCTACCTTCAGTGGGTCCTTGCTCTGGCACATGTTCCACCCCTGGCCTCAGCGCCCGGAAGGACTGGTTGACGCCGGCTTTACCGAACTGGCGAAAAGGTGGACACCAATCCTCAACGAATTTGACAATTGCGGTGTCGACGTATGCTATGAAATTCACCCTGGTGAAGATCTTTTTGACGGCATTACTTATGAGATGTTTCTGGAAAAAGTGAACAATCACCCTCGTGCATGTTTGTTATATGACCCTTCACACTTTGTATTACAGCAACTGGATTACATCCAGTATATCGATTTTTACCACGAACGCATTAAGGCATTCCACGTGAAGGACTCTGAATTCAATGCGACGGGTAGACAAGGCACTTTCGGTGGTTACCAAAGCTGGGCAAACCGTGCTGGCCGCTACCGCTCGCCCGGAGATGGCCAGGTCGACTTCAAAACCATTTTCAGCAAACTGGCACAATACGATTACCAGGGCTGGGCCGTAATGGAGTGGGAATGCTGCATTAAAGATGCACAGGTCGGCGCTGCCGAAGGTGCAGAATTCATCAAAAAGAACATCATCAAGGTTACAGATAAAGCATTCGACGATTTTGCAGCTTCAGGTGGCAATGATGATTTCAACAATAAGATATTAGGTATATCTTAGTACCAAATTAACCTTACCAAAAACCATGGAAGAAGTAAAAAAAGATCAAACTGCTACATCAAGACGTAGTTTCTTAAAAACAACAGCAGTTGCAGCCTCAGCATTCATGATCGTTCCACGTCATGTGCTGGGTGGAAAAGGATTTCTGGCCCCCAGTGACAAGCTGGTAATCGCTGGTATTGGTGTGGGTGGCAAAGGACAATCTGACATCAAATCCTTTTACGATAGTGGAAAAGCAGAGATTGCCTTTCTTTGTGATGTGCACGATTCAAGAGCGGCACAAAGTGTAAAAGCATTCCCTAAAGCAAAGTACTATAAAGACTGGCGCGAAATGTTTGATAAGGAATCGAAGAACTTTGATGCAGTATCGGTTTCTACTCCGGATCATAACCACGCTGTGCAAACCCTCGCTGCAATGCAATTGGGTAAACATGTTTATGTGCAAAAACCTTTAACCCATGACATTTATGAAGCCCGAGCCTTGACCGCTGCGGCTAAGAAATATAAAGTAGTCACTCAAATGGGAAACCAGGGCGCATCCAATGATGGGCCAAGGCAAATGAAGGAATGGTACGATGCAGGCTTGATCGGCGACGTACATACTGTATATGCATGGACTGACCGTCCGGTTTGGCCGCAGGGTATTCCATGGTCTGCTAACAAAGCCCAGGTTCCTGCCGATCTGGACTGGGACCTTTGGTTAGGTACAGCTCCTTATAAAGATTATGTCAGTAAACTTGTTCCCTTCAACTGGAGAGGCTGGTGGGATTATGGGACTGGTGCATTAGGCGATATGGGTTGTCACCTGCTTGAAGCTCCTTTTAGTGTGCTGAACCTAAAATATGCAAGCGAAGTGCAGGCAAGTGTAGGTTCTGTTTACGTAGATGAATTCAAGAGGGGTTATTTCCCGGACAGTTGTCCTCCTTCAAGCCATGTTACCCTGAAATTCCCCAAAACCAATAAGACAAAAGGCGATGTAACTGTTCACTGGATGGACGGTGGTATCCAACCTGAAAGGCCAGAGGAATTACAAGCAAATGAAACCTTTGGTGACGGTGGCAATGGGACCTTATTTATCGGAACAAAGGGCAAAATGATGTCGGAAACCTATAGTGCTAATCCTAAACTGTTGCCATTGAGCCGTACCAAGGACATTAAAGTAGCACAGAAATTCGCAAGGGTATCTGGTGGTGCAAACGGTCACTATAAGCAATGGATAGAAGCTGCAATTGCAGGTTATGGCAAACAGGAAGTAAGTTCACCTTTTGAAATTGCCGGACCACTCACCGAAGCCTTACTGATGGCCAACCTAGCCATACGTGGTGTGGATGTACAACGTAAAAATGCCGAAGGTAAAATCTCTTATCCGGGCAGAAACATCAAATTACTTTGGGACAATGACCAGATGAAAGTAACCAACCTGGATGACGTCAATCAATTCGTAAAACGTGAATACCGCAAAGGCTGGACACTTGGAATTTAAATACTTAAAAAACAATTAAACACATACAAATGAAACAATACCTTTTCTCAGCCTTATCTGCATTGGCAATTACAGCGATGGTTGGCTGCAGCAGTACAAAAAGCCAAACCGGATCAAAAGGTTTTACCAAAATATTTGACGGTAAAACGACTACAGGATGGCATACATATGGAAAAACTACTGCCGGCGGCAAGTGGAAAATCCAGGACGGTGCACTATGGCTGGATTCGAAAGGTCCACAAGATGGTGGCGGTGACCTGGTAACAGATAAAGAATACAGCAACTTCCATTTGAAATATGACTGGAAAGTTTCTCCAAAAGCAAACAGCGGTCTGATCTATTATGTACATGAAGATAAAGCCAAATATGGTGCAACTTATAGCACTGGATTAGAGATGCAGGTAATTGACAATGAAGGTCACCCGGACGGACAATATCCTAAACACCGTGCAGGCGATCTTTATGACGTTATTAAAAGTACTTCCGAGCCGGTAAAGGCGGTTGGTGAATGGAATACTGCAGAAATCATCAGCAAAGATGGTAAACTGGAACAATACCTAAACGGAGTAAAAGTAGTTTCTACTACACTGTGGGACGACAACTGGACAGCTTTGATCAACCAAAGTAAATTCAAAGGCTGGAAAGACTGGGGCACATTCAAAAGCGGAAAGATTGCACTTCAGGATCACGGAGATGATGTTTGGTATCGGAACATTATGATTAAAGAACTGTAATTTATACATTTAGGGATTAATCAAAAACCGAATATGAACTCAAACAACCGCATCAAACTATCATTCATGATGTTCCTGGAATTTTTCATCTGGGGATCATGGTTTGTTACCTTAGGTACTTTCCTTGGAAATAACCTGAAGGCGACCGGAGCAGAGACTGGCTCCGTATTTTCTACCCAGTCCTGGGGAGCTATTGTTGCTCCGTTTATCATTGGATTGATTGCCGATAGGTATTTCAATGCAGAGCGCATCCTGGGTGTACTGCACATCATTGGCGCCATTTTGATGTATCAGATGTACAATGCAACAGACATCTCTGTATTTTATCCATATGTATTGGGTTACATGATCCTGTTTATGCCTACTCTCGCATTGGTAAACTCAGTTTCTTTTAACCAAATGAAGGATCCTGAGAAAGAATTCTCTACCATCAGGGTATTCGGAACTCTTGGCTGGATCGCAGCTGGTTTGATCATCAGTTATGTATTCCACTGGGATACGGCAGAGAACACTGCAGCAGGAATGCTTAAAAATACATTTGCAATGGGCGGTATCGCCTCTGCTGTACTAGGCCTGTTCAGCTTCATGCTGCCTAAAACTCCACCAAAGGGAGCTACCGGTGAAAAACTTAAAATCACAGATATCCTGGGATTAGATGCCTTGAAACTGCTAAAAGACAAAAACTTCGCTGTTTTCTTCATTTCTTCTATCCTGATCTGTATTCCATTGGCGTTTTACTATCAGAATGCACACCCCTTCCTACATAGCGTAGGCTTGGATAATCCAACAGGAAAGATGACCATAGGTCAGATTTCAGAGGTGTTGTTCCTATTGCTTTTACCAGTATTCTTTACCCGTTTTGGTTTCAAAAAAACCATCCTGGTTGGCATGCTCGCATGGGGTGTTCGTTATGCATTATTTGCCTATGGAAATGCCAGTGACCTGAGCTTCATGCTCATCATCGGCATCGCCCTGCATGGTATCTGCTATGACTTTTTCTTCGTATCTGGTCAAATCTACACCAATGCCGCGGCTGGTGAAAAGTATAAAAGTGCTGCTCAGGGACTGATTACCCTGGCTACCTACGGTGTGGGCATGCTTATCGGCTTTGAAGTTGCAGGTATGATTACCGACAGCTATAAAACTGCAGATGGCGCATTTGACTGGAAAATGATCTGGATCATTCCTTCTGGTATTGCATTCGTGGTGTTCTTACTTTTTGCTGTATTCTTTACTGACAAAAAGAAGATTGCGGTAGAAGGTGGCCATTAAGCAATAGTTATGAAAACAGAATTAAGTAGAAGATCTGCATTAAAAACAATCGTTGCCGGGACTGCCGCTTTAGGCGTGTCGGCAACCTTGCCTTCTTTTGCTTTAGATCCACAACAATCAAGCATGTTAAAAGGAAATGTAAATCATGCCGTATGCCGTTGGTGTTTTAAAGACATTGATTTGGACACCCTTTGTATTGAGGCAAAGAAAATAGGCATCAAAGCCATTGATCTGGTTGGTCCGGCTGACTGGGCCACCTTAAAAAAACATGGAATCGATTCTTCTATGTGCAATGGTGCAGAAATTAGTCTGACTGAAGGATGGAATGAGCCGAAATACCACGAGCGACTCCTCAAAAACTATTCAGAGATGATCCCCAAAGTAGCCGAAGCCGGATACAAGCAATTGATCTGTTTCAGTGGAAACCGGAGAGGAAAAGACGATGAAACGGGATTAAAAAACTGTGTGGAAGGCTTGAAGCAGATCCTGCCCCTGGCCGAAAAACATGGTGTGGTTTTGGTCATGGAGCTATTGAACAGCAAACTGAACCATAAGGATTATCAATGTGACCATACTGCCTGGGGCGCAGAACTTTGCAAAAGACTGGGATCTGAAAACTTCAAGTTGCTGTATGACATCTATCACATGCAGATCGATGAAGGGGATGTCATCACCAACATCAAAACCTATCACCAGTACATCTCGCATTACCATACTGCCGGTGTACCGGGAAGAGCGGAAATAGACGATACGCAGGAGCTCAATTACCCGGCAATTGTTAAAGCCATTGTAGCTACAGGATTTAAAGGTTATCTTGCCCAGGAATTTATTCCAAGGTATAAGGACAAACTGAAATCGCTGAGCGATGCAGTGAAAATTTGTGACGTATAACATTTGAATCATATGAACTCAAGAAGAGATTTTTTAAAACAAGCAGGCCTTGCTGCCGCCGGAGCAGCATTACTGCCTTCTTTTGCCTTTAGTCCGGCGAAAGGAAAAGCAGTAGGCATCCAGTTGTATACCCTAAGAAATGAATTGCCTAAAGACGTCAAAGGTGTGATCGCCAAAGTTGCTGGCGCTGGATATAAAGAAGTAGAAACATACGGATATTCAGCTGACGGCGGCTACTGGGGGCTGAATGCAAAAGCATTCAAAGCGCTCCTGGACGAAAATGGGCTGAAAGCACCAAGCGGACACTTTGGTATGGACGGCTTTATCCGTAGTGGAAATGTTGATGAAATCAAACCCCTGATCGAAGGCGCTGCTGCCATCGGCATGAAGTATTTCATTTGCCCTTACCTGGACGGATCCTTAAGAAACAGTGCTGATGATTTCAAAAAAGTAGCGGCAAGACTGAATGTCATCGCCGAACTGGCTAAAAAATCAGGCCTGCAAACCGCTTATCACAACCACGATTTCGAGTTTGTGAAATACGGTGACACCACAGGTTATGACATCTTACTGGCAGAAACCGACAAGAAAAATGTCTTATTCGAAATGGACCTATACTGGGTAGTCAGATCCGGCAATAAGCCTCAGGATCTGTTTGCTAAGCATTCTGGCCGTTTCCCATTATGGCATGTGAAAGATATGGATAAGGTAAATAACGGAATCAATACAGAAGTTGGTACCGGAACCATCGATTTCAAGGCAATCTATAAGGAAGCTAAGCTGGCTGGACTAAAGCACCTGATTGTGGAACAAGAGAACTTCGCTAAGGATCCTTTTGTGAGCATTAAGCAAAGCTTCGATTATGTAAATCGCGAACTGATCTAAGATATCATCTTAAAGATAACAGGGGGAGTGGTTTACAAAAAGCCACTCCCCTTTTTTTATGACTGAAATAATCTGCATCTTTGCGGAACTTACTATTCACCATAAAATACACCATATTAAATAATTAAGAACAAATAAGTAAAACAAACAATTAAAGAAAACATGAAAATTGCAGTAGTAGGTGCCACCGGACTGGTAGGCACCGTGATGTTAAAAGTATTAGAAGAGCGTAACTTCCCATTGACCGAATTGATCCCTGTAGCTTCTGAAAAGAGCGTTGGTAAGGAAATCAGTTTCAAGGGTAAGAAGTTTGCTGTTGTAAACATGGAGACTGCCATTTCGATGAGACCGGATATTGCCTTGTTTTCTGCTGGTGGTAGTACCTCTCTGGAATTTGCCCCACGCTTTGCTGAGGCAGGCACCACAGTGATTGACAATTCTTCTGCATGGAGAATGGATCCCTCAAAAAAACTGGTAGTACCGGAGGTTAATGGTCATACCTTGTCAATAGATGATAAGATTATTGCCAACCCGAACTGTTCAACAATTCAAATGGTTGTGGCCTTAAAACCACTTCACGATAAATACAGGATCAAACGCGTTGTCGTTTCTACTTACCAGTCCGTAACCGGAACCGGTGTGAAAGCAGTAGAACAACTGATGAACGAACGCAAGGGCATCACTGATGGTCCTATGGCATATGCCTACCCCATCGACCTGAACGTCATCCCTCAGATTGATGTTTTCACAGAAAACGGCTATACCAAAGAAGAGATGAAAATGATTCTGGAAACCCGTAAGATCATGGGCGACGACAGCATCAGAGTAACAGCGACAACTGTGCGTATCCCTGTCATGGGTGGGCACTCTGAATCGGTCAATATCGAATTTGAAAGCGAATATGATGTGGCTGAAGTAAGAGAAATTCTGGAGAGAACTCCAGGTGTCATCGTCGTAGATGATATCGCCAACCTAAAATACCCAATGCCAATGGATGCTCATGAAAAAGATGAAGTATTTGTGGGCCGGATCAGACGTGATGAATCACTACCTAACACATTGAACATGTGGATCGTGGCTGACAACCTGCGTAAGGGTGCTGCAACCAATACTGTTCAGATCGCAGAATATTTGGTCAGCAAAGAGCTGATATAGAACTGTCAACCACTATTCAATAGTGTCACGGTCGTCATCCCTGAAATAAACCTGGGGTGACGACCGTTTCATTTAAACCCGATTGCCAAACATATGCTAAAAAAAATTCCGCTATTGCTACTCCTTCTTCTAAACGCGGCAATCTCATTTGCACAGACTCCCGTACAGAAACTGGAACAATCTTTCCAAACCCTGGTAGCTGATCCCCAGGCCAAATACGCCATTACTTCCATCTGCGTACTGGATGCGAATACAGGAAAAACCCTGTTTGCGAAAAACGAAAACATCGGTGTAGCAACGGCATCGACCTTAAAAACCATTACTTCTGCAACAGCATTTAGCCTGCTGGGTAAAGACTTCCAGTACCAAACCACTTTGGCTTATAGTGGAACCATTACTGCCGATGGTACGCTGAAAGGCAACCTGATCATTGTAGGTGGTGGCGACCCCACCTTAGGGTCATGGAGGTATGCCAATACCAAGGAAGGATTTGTACTGAATCAATGGACGAAAGCCATCCGGGAAGCAGGCATTAAAAAGATTGAGGGTGGAGTAATTGGCGACGACACCGCATGGGCTTCCCAGCTTACACCGGACGGATGGATCTGGCAGGACATTGGCAATTATTACGGTGCAGGTGCTTCTGCGCTCAGCTGGCGGGAAAATCAATTTGACCTGCACCTGCGGGCCAACCGGTCCACATCTGATGTCACTGTATTGAAAGCCGTTCCGGAGATGCCTTATCTGGCGATCGTCAATGAACTAAAGGCGGGTGCAGAAGGAACGGGCGACCGGGTTTACGCTTATCTTCCACCTCTGGGGAATACGGCCTATCTACGTGGCACCTGGGCACTGGGCATTTCAAAATCAGGGATATCCGCAGCATTGCCCGACCCCGCATTTGATGCCGCATTCCGCTTACAGGATACCCTAAAAAGAATTGGAATCCCGGCCACACAAGCGGCCGTCAGTGGCAGACAACTGATTGCAGAAAAGAAGACTTTGCCTCCCCTGGCCAAAAAAATCAGCACCATCAGTTCCCCAAGCCTAAGCCAGATCATCTATTGGTTCAATAAAAAAAGTGTAAACTTATATGGTGAGCACCTGCTCAAAACACTCGCCTGGAAGTCGGGTAGAGAAGCCAGCACCAAAAATGGAGCGGCAGTGGTGATCAACTATTGGACTGCGAAAGGCATTGACCGTAACGCATTGAATATACTGGATGGGAGTGGCCTGTCGCCAGGTACCCGCGTCACCAGCGCAGCCATGGCCAGCATCTTATTCCAGGCTCAAAAAGAACCATGGTTTGCCGACTACTACGATTCCCTTCCCGAAAATAATGGCATGCGTCTAAAAAGCGGCACCATCAACGACGTTTCTGCTTTTGCAGGATATTATACAGATCCCTCCGGCCGTAAATATGTCATCGTGATCAACATCAATAATTACTCGGGCAGTGGTATCAACAAAAAGTTGTTCCGTGCACTCGACGCATTAAAATAAGAATTGGTAAATTGCAGCTTTATGAAAAGATACTTCCTGCTTCTAAGCCTTGGCCTGCTGGCCCAACCAAGTTTTAGTCAGACCGCTGTTTTTGAAAACAGCATCATCACTAAACCCTTAACGCCTAATCCTGTCCCGGAAATAGCCATCATTCCAGAACCTGTCTCCCTGATGAAAAACGAGGGGCATTTCATCCTTCCGGAAAATATTGTGATTCAGGCCGTCGGTGGTGCCGAACTGAAGCAGGTCATCACTTTTCTTCAGGAAAGATTATCTATTCCTACCGGCAGCTTTGTCTCAGTCGTCAGTACCGCAAACAGTAATGCCAGCATCAAGCTGATCCTGAATGACAAAGTCAATCCCATATTGGGTGATGAGGGTTATCAGCTCAGTGTCAGCCCTGCTCAGGTCACTATCAAAGCCAATAAACCTGCAGGTTTATTTTACGGCGTGCAAAGTCTCATCCAGCTGTTTCCAAAGGAAATCGAAAGCAAAGAATTGATAGAAACTATCGAATGGACCGCCCCCTGCGTAGACATCACCGATTATCCCCGTGTAGGTTGGAGGGGCCTGATGTTTGATGTGGCTCGGCATTTTTTTACCAAGGCCGAAGTAAAGCAATACATCGATGCTATGGTTCGCTATAAATACAACATCCTGCACCTTCATCTGGCAGATGATGAAGGCTGGAGGATCGAGATCAAAGGCTTGCCGAAGTTGACAGAGGTGGGTGCCTGGAGCGTAAAAAAGGTAGGTGAATTCGGTAATTTTAGTCCCCCATCACCTGAAGAACCACGCACTTATGGTGGTTTTTACACACAGGAAGACATCAAAGAATTGGTACAATATGCGAAAGAAAGATTCGTAAACATTTTGCCGGAGATTGACGTTCCCGGACACAGTCTTGCATTTATTGCTTCCTACCCGGAACTTTCCTGCACTCCTGCCGCAGCAAACTACCGAGTCCGTTCGGGAGAACGCATCATGGACTGGTCGAGGGGTGCACCTCCAACAGCTTTGGTCGACAATACCTTATGCCCGGCCAATGAACTTGTTTACAGTTACCTGGATACCATTATCACGCAGGTTGCACAGTTGTTTCCATTTGATTACATCCACATGGGCGGCGACGAAGCACCTTTCAATTTCTGGGAAAAGAGCGATGCGATCAAGGCCCTTATGAAACAGGAAAACCTAAAGGATATGCACCAGGTACAAGGCTATTTCGAAAAGCGTGTACAAAAGATCGTAGAGTCCAAAGGCAAGAAATTTATGGGATGGGATGAAATTCTGGACGGCGACATGTCTCCGAGTGCTGCTGTCATGAGTTGGAGAGGAATGAAATACGGCACAGAAGCTGCGAAGAAAAAACACGAAGTGGTTATGAGCCCTACTACCTATGCCTACCTGGATTACATGCAGGCAGATGTCATCACCGAACCTAAAGTATATGCTTCACTCAGACTGAGCAAATCTTATGAATTTGACCCGATACCCGCCGGTGTAGACCCAAAATACATCAAAGGCGGACAGGCCAACCTCTGGACCGAGCAGGTCTACAACATCCGTCAGGCGGAATATATGACCTGGCCGAGGGGAATGGCGATTGCAGAGTCAGTATGGTCACCGGCAGAAAAGAAAAACTGGAACAACTTCTTTGCCCGCGTAGAACAGCATTTCAAAAGGCTGGATGTCGCAGAAACCAAATATGCGCCTAGTGCATACGATCCAATATTCAGCGTAAGCCGTTCGGCCGACCGCCAGCTCCTGGTAGAGCTCAGCACAGAAGTCGAAGGCCTGGACATTTATTATAGTTTCGACAACTCCTTCCCGGATCGTTTTTATCCGAAATACACAGAAAAGATCATACCGCCCAAGGATGCAAACACGTTAAAGGTAATCACTTACAGGGGTAAAAATCCCGTTGGGCGCATGATGGTGATGCCTATCGAGGAACTGAATAAAAGAGCGGGAAAGAAATAGCATGAGGTATTTTGTACATATCGGCTATAATGGCCTCCAGTACAACGGCTGGCAGAAACAGCCAGGGGTGATGAACGTGCAGGGTGTCATCGAAAAATTCCTGAGCCAGGCCCTCAAAACAGAAGTCTTTATCAATGGTTGCGGGAGAACGGATGCACATGTCCATGCCAGTCAGTTCTTCTTCCATATGGACATTGAACAGGACTGGGATTTCGACCTGATGTTCAGACTCAACAAGATCCTTCCCCCGAACATTGCTGTTTTCGATATTCTTCCTATGGAAGGACAGCCACATGCCCGGTTTGATGCCGTATTGCGTTCTTATGATTATTTTCTCCATACCTACAAAGATCCCTTCCTAAACGGTCTGAGTTCCTTTTACCTGCTAGATGGGCTAAACTACGATCGGATGAAAGCCGCAGCAGCCATCTTACCGAAATACAAAGACTTCCGTGCGTTTTGCACCAGTCCGGATAAATATGAGCATACCATTTGCAATGTCATGTCGGCTTCGCTGGCTGTGGACCAGACCGGAGATCGATTGCGCTTCCAGATTTCTTCCAATCGCTTCCTCAGCAAGATGATTCGAATCATCATGGGGCAACTACTGAAGATCGGCAAAGGCCAGCTGAGTGTGGATGAATTTGAAAATTACCTATATACCAATACCACACCAGAACTCATCACGCCCGCACATCCGCAGGGGCTCTATCTCTCAAAGGTAACCTATCCCTACCTGAACCTTCCGCCACGTACTGAATTTTCTTCCATCCTCCAAAAGCAGACTGATATTTCCTGGCAGGAGTTATAAGCTATTTATTGTCAGCACATTGCTATTGATATTCTCCTGGATTTTCACTAGCTTTAATATGACCAATATAAAAATAGGAGGCATCATTATGACTGTCATTCAAAAAATTGAACACTGGGGAGATGTGCACCATGCCAAATGGCTCGATGTAGTCCGGATCGTATTAGGGATTCTCATTTTCAGTAAGGTTATTGCTATAGTCAGCAATACCGAAGTCCTGCAAAACCTGTTGCTGCAAAACAATGTCTTTGGCTTTTCCGGCATGATGGCCAGTGTAGCCATACATATTGTGGGCTTTGTACATCTGGTTGGAGGTATTCTGATCGCCATTGGCCTGGTTACCCGTTTTGCTGTGGTGATCCAGATCCCGATCCTGCTTTGTGCCGTATTGTTTGTCAACCTTGCACAAGGCTTCTCGGCACTGAATTCAGAACTCTGGTTATCGATCATCGTCCTCTTTCTGTTGGTATTGTTTTGGGTAGTTGGCTCAGGACCTTATTCTGTAGATCAGGCCATGAAAAAGAAACAGAGCATCTACAGGTAGCTACTCAGCCTTCGGCAAGCAGTTGCGCACGTAAGGTATCGGCAGTCAGGCTGATGCCGTTGGCTATTATTGTCGCACGCTGATAGAAATCCTCCCGCTCAGCCAGTTTCCCTTCGATAAAGGAGACCATCTGCGCTTCATCCAGATCTTTCAGCAGGGGACGCTTATCCTTACCGTTTTCCAGGCGTTTGGCCAGGGCTAGAGGAGAAAGCGAAATGTAAACCGTTGTGCCATTTTCATTCATCCAGTCCATATTGTCGAAATAGCAGGGCGCACCACCCCCGGTAGCCACCACTACATTAGCTGGATACGCATAGTTCTGCAGGGTTTTCCTTTCCTGCTCCCTGAATGCAGCTTCTCCGTGCTCGGCGAAATAACGTCCTACTGTAGTTCCCACTTCCTTTTCCAGCTGATGGTCCAGGTCTATAAAATCATAAGCCATTTTAGCCGCCAGTTTTTTACCCAGTGTGCTTTTACCGCAACCCATAAATCCGATCAGGAATATCTTCATTGTTTAAGCCAGTTTTACCCTTGGATCTACAAAGGCGTATAATACATCCACTAAAATATTAATAATTACGAATACAAATGCGATAAAAAGAATAGCACCCATCACTACGGGAAAGTCAGACATCTCTAAAGCTGTTACAGTGGTTCGCCCGAGCCCATTGTAGCCAAAAATGTATTCTACAAAGAAAGAGCCTGCAAGTAGCGAAGCAAACCAGCCGGAGATCGCAGTGATGACCGGGTTTAGGGCATTTCGCAGGGCATGTTTGTAAATGATTGCATTCCTGCTCAGGCCCTTTGCCCTCGCCGTGCGGATGTAATCCTGTGCCAGTACATCCAGCATGGCACTTCTGGTCAGTTGCACGATGATGGCCAAGGGACGGAGCCCAAGGGTAACCATGGGCAACCAGAGGTTTTTCCAGGTCATAACCTCTCCCTCAAAGGGGTCGTAGCTGTAGAGGCTGCCAGACATACTTAGTCCGGTATAATCACTCAGCACAAAACCGAACAACCAGGCGATGATGATGCCCGCGAAAAAGGATGGCGCAGAGATGCCCAATATGGCAAAAGCACTCGCCGATTTATCAATCCAGGTGTCTTTGTTGACTGCAGAAAGTACGCCCAAAAATACGCCGATTAGTGTAGCGAAAATGATCGCTGTAAAAGCCAGGACAAATGTATTGGGCACTGTTTCTGCCAAAATGGTCGTTACATGCCTTTTCGTTTGATAGGAACGCCTCAAATAAGGCCATTTCAACACCAGAGCGTCAGCGCCCAGGGGAATCAGACGTACATAGTGGTATTTTTCAGCCGCCTCCGCATTGTTTTCATGCAGCGCCAGGGGCGAAAGGTCATTCATGTAGAGCAAGAACTGCACAGGCCTCGACCTATCCAGTCCAAACTCCTTACGAACAGCTTCCAGCGACTGTACGTCGGAGCGTTGACCAAGGGTCATCCTTGCCGGATCTCCCGGTAAAATATTAAATAAGAGAAAGACCACCACAACCACCCCCGCCATTACGGCAAATCCATACAGGAGTTTTTTAAGGGCATATTGCAGCATATTTTCTATTTAGCAAAATATTCCTTCGCCAGTTCATCTATGGAAGGTACACTATTGTAATGCCATTTATTGATCACTACTCCATTCTTCAGGAGCAATACACCCGGATTCGCCCTGACCATACTTTTAAGGGGAACGGCATCGGCATAAAAGATCTCCATAAACAGCTTCATGCGTTTGCTGTAAGCATCTGCGTCCTGGGCAGAGTTGGAAGTCAGCAATACCGGCCTGATGTTGAATTGCTCCGTTGCATTCAGCGCCAAAGCATTGATTTTGGCCATGCCATCATCATTCGTTTCTTTAAGGTTATAAGCCACTACCACCAGGTTGTAGTAAGGATTTTCAATCAGTTCCTTGGTATAATCTGTACCGGAGGCATCAGTGATGAGCAGGTCTTTGATCTTTGGTTTATAGCCTTCTTTTACCAGCTTACTTTCCGGCGTGCCTATAATCTCCCAGTTGTCGTCTTTCCAGATCTCGGTTTTCAGGTAATCCTTATCACTCATGACCTTTTTTTCACCAGTCTCTTTGTGCTTTAGGTTGTACATGATCTGGTATTCATCAGGCACGGCCCCTGGAGGGATGGTCATTAGCTCCGGTAGGTTTGCACCCACCTTGTAAGGCAGGAAATCCAGTACAGGCAGGCGGCTGTAGGTATATTGACTAAAAGCCATTGAACCCGCGAGCACAATAAACAATAAAGCATTTTGCCAGCCCTTGTTTTCTGTAACCGGATGTATGCCTTCTTTATATTTAAACAAGTAGACGATCAGTGCCAGCAGGACCAGATCTTTGGAGAAGGACTGCCAGGGCGTCAAAGGAATGGCATCACCAAAACAGCCGCATGAGGTCACCACCTTGAAAGCAGCCGATACGAAAGTCAGGAATGTAAAGAAGATGATGACCAGCAACAGACCGGCGGTCACTTGTTTGCGCCAAAAACCAAAAAGCAATAAGGCGCCAAACACAATCTCCAGCACGCAGAGCAGGATCGCAATACCCGTAGCCCAGCCACTCAGAAAATCCATATGGAATACTTCGAAGTACTCCTGCAGTTTATAGCCAAATCCCAGCGGATCATTGGCCTTGATCAGTCCTGAAAAAATAAACAGGACCCCAACAAATATTCTTGAAAAGTTAAGTAAGCTTTTTTTCATGTTCCTCGTTTCTATTTCAGTCCTAGTTTAATCAGTGCAAAAACCGAATAGTTCAGCATGTCCTGGTAATTGGCATCTATGCCTTCCGAAGCCAGCGTATGCCCCTCGTTGTCTTCGATCTGTTTCACCCTGAAAATCTTCATCAGGATCAGGTCGGTCAGGGAGCTGATGCGCATGTCTCTCCAGGCCTCACCATAGTCGTGGTTTTTAGCAAACATCAGTTCTTTGGTGGCTGTCGCTTTTTCCTCAAACAAGGCCTGTACGCGGGCAGGATCCAGTTCATTAGGTTCTTCGGGTCCCATTTCCAGCTGGATCATACCGATGATGCAGTAATTGATGATGCCGATGTATTCTGAAGTCACATCCTCCCCTACTTTAGAGACTTTTTTCTCCTCCAGTGTACGAATCCGCTGTGCCTTGATGAAGATCTGATCGGTAATCGAAGCTGGTCTCAGGATGCGCCAGGCCGTGCCGTAGTCATTGGTTTTCTTTAAAAAAAGCGATTTGCAAACCGCTATAACTGAATCGTATTCCTGTGAAGTATTTGTTGCCAAAAGAATATTAATTTATATAGAACATTTATCTAAGTTTGTACTCAAACAATGGCTAAAGATACATTTTTAAACGGAAAGACTACAGTAAACCTGAAAGGCAAGCTCCTTGATCTGGCAGTTCCCGCGGTGATGGCAATCCTCAATATCACTCCTGATTCCTTCTATGCCGGAAGCCGGAGCAACACTGTAGATGATGCTTTACGCAGGGCAGAAGGCTTTTTAAACGATGGGGCAAAGTTTATCGACATCGGCGCGTATTCTTCCCGTCCGGGAGCAGCAGAACTGAGCCCTGATGAGGAGCTGCAAAGACTGCTTCCAGTCATCGAAGCCATCACAAAAAAGTTACCGGAAGCCATCCTTTCCATCGACACTTTCCGGGCCCGCGTTGCAAAAGAAACTATCCTTGCAGGAGCACATATGATCAACGACATCTCCGCAGGCAGTATGGACGAAGCCATGTTCGAAACCGTGGCAGAACTCCAGGTTCCTTATGTCATCATGCACATGAAAGGAACACCCCAGACCATGCAGCAACATACGCAATACCAGGACATCGGCATGGAAGTGGTCAGTTATTTTGCTGCAAAAGTAACTGCATTGAAAAAACTGGGCGTCAAAGACATCATCATAGATCCCGGATTTGGCTTTGCCAAAACCCTGGAACAGAACTACGAACTATTCCGTCAAATGGACAATCTGCAGGTGATTGGCTTGCCCATGCTGGTCGGCATTTCCAGAAAATCGATGATCTATAAACTCCTGGACACCACGCCTGAAGCCGCACTAAACGGAACGACTGTGCTGAACACACTGGCCTTGCAAAAAGGTGCTGCTATATTGAGGGTGCATGATGTAAGGGAAGCGGTAGAATGTATAAAAATCCTTACCTTGGCATAGATGAATGGCTTTGATTTTGATTTCCTGAAAATAACCGTAACTGATGTGGTCGACATTATATTTGTGGCGCTCCTCATCTATTACATCTACAACCTGATCAAGAATACCCTTGCGGTCAACCTGCTCCTGGGGATGCTCATCATCATGATCATCTGGTTTGTGGTGAAACAGCTTCATATGGAACTGCTCACTACCATCATCGAGAAGTTCATGAGTGTCGGGATCATTGCCCTGATTGTTATTTTCCAACCGGAGATCCGGCGTTTCCTGCTGCTCATTGGCAAAAATACGTTCTTACAGCAGAATAAAGCCTGGTGGGGCTACCTCTTCGGCAGTAAGAATATCGAACGTGACAATCTTGTTCGCATCAAACCCATCATAGATGCCTGCAAGAGCATGAAGAAATCCCGCACAGGCGCATTAATGGTATTCGTCAAATTTTACGATGACCAGTTGTTTGCCAACAGCTGCGAGGTCATCGACTCCAAAATCTCCAAGCGACTGCTCGAAAGTATATTTCAGAAAAACAGTCCGCTACACGACGGTGCCGTAGTCATCGCAGAGAACAAGATCAAGAGTGCGAGCTGTATCCTTCCCCTGACAGACAACGACAAACTGCCTCCGCAGTTCGGCCTGCGTCACCGTGCCGGCATCGGTGTATCGGAAACTACAGATGCCGTAGCGGTCATTATTTCAGAAGAAACCGGCGAAATTGCCTATGCCAAGCAGGGCCGTGTACGCATGAATGTCTCTTTTGGCGAATTGGAAAAGCTGCTGAACAAAGATTTTTAGCCCCCCTTTCATTTCTTATTCTATGGTAAGATTTATGAATGTACAGCCCTGTACATTTGTATTGTCATTAAACAAATAAGTCATGGAAACACAAATTTTAGGAATACACCACATCACTGCAATTGCAGGTAATGCCAAAAGAAACTACGATTTCTATACAAGGATTTTGGGATTAAGGTTGGTTAAAAAAACGGTCAATTTCGACGATCCGAATACCTATCACTTTTATTATGGCGACGAGCAGGGAAACCCTGGCACCATCTTGACATTTTTCCCATGGGAAGGCATACAAACAGGCAGAAGAGGATCCAGACAAGCCACTGAAATCGGCTATAGTGTACCAGCAGGCAGTTTGGCCTTTTGGCAGGAGCGTTTAGAGAAAAACAACGTGATCTACAATAAAACCGCAGAGAAATTCGGACAGAAATACCTGACCTTCCTGGATCCTGATGGTTTGAAATTTGAGCTCACAGAAGTAGAAACAGATACCAGGAAACAATGGACTACCTCAGAGATCAGCGAAGCAAATGCCGTATATGGTTTTCACCACATCACCATTACCACCAATAAAAAAGAGCTGACAGAAAAAGTGCTTACCGAATTGTTGGGCTACGAGCTGAAAGCTACTGAGGTAAACCGCTACAGGTACCAGACCGATACGGTGGCTTATGCTGCAATTGTAGATTTAGTAGAGGCACCAGGTGAAGCAGTAGGTCATGTAGCCGGAGGTTCTGTACACCATGTCGCCTTCAGGGTAAAAGATGAAGAAACCCTGTTGCAGTATAGGGACAGGGCGCTGGCCATGGGCTTACACATCACTGAAAAAATCGACAGAAACTACTTCTACTCCTTATATTTCAGGGAACCAGGAGGCGTATTGTTTGAGATCGCGACCGACAATCCCGGATTTACCGTAGACGAATCTCTGGAGGAATTGGGTACCAATTTAAAATTGCCACAGCAGTATGAAAGCTCAAGGGCACAAATTGAGGCTGTTTTACCTAAACTGATCTAAGATGTACACACACGATAAACAAATCATCACTGCCGGGGTACCGGCAGCTGATGCTAAAAAAGCAGTGATTTTCTTACACGGCCGCGGTGCTTCTGCGGAAGACATACTAGGGTTGGCCAAACACCTGAACCTGGAAGACGCCGCTTTATTCGCCCCACAGGCGACCAACCATAGCTGGTATCCCTATAGCTTCATGGCTCCGGTAGCAGAGAACCAACCCTCGTTGGACTCAGCCTTGAATGTACTGAAATCGCTTGTCGAGGACATCACCCTTGCTGGCATCCCCGCTGAGCAGATCTATTTTGTAGGCTTCTCTCAGGGCGCCTGTCTCACGCTGGAATATGTCAGCAGAAATGCACAGCAATATGGGGGTGTAGTTGCCTTCACAGGCGGATTGATCGGCAAAGAGATCAACCTGAACAATTACAAAGGCGATTTCAAACAGACACCGGTCCTGATCACCACTGGCGATCCTGATCCGCATGTCCCCGTCCGCCGTGTAGAAATGAGCGAAGGCATTTTGAAAAAAATGAATGCCAATGTAAGCAGTAAGGTCTTTACTGGCAGACCACACACCATTAGCCCAAGAGAGATTGAGCTGGCCAAAACCCTGGTATTTAAATAGCTTACGTGTTAGGAGGAGGAATTGAATAAAAGCTCAGTTGTTGCAAAAAATGCAACAACTGGAGCTGATGGTAAAACATACCAAGTTGAATATTTTAACCTTGACTTGATCATTTCCGTCGGCTGTCCTCATTTGATTGATTTAAGAGTCCGGCCTCACAACGCCCAAATACTGCGCAGTACTTACTTCCTCACCGGTACTGCGCACATAAAACAGATACAGATGTAAAGCGTCCCCTTCAAAAGACGGTGGTAATTCCAGCATCACCTCCCCATCAGCACGCATTGCCGCATCTTTAAAACTGAGAAAGGTTTTCTTTTCAGGATTGTAGATGATGAAAGTCGCCCGGTCAGTACCCGCGCAAAAAATCGTTTCCAGTTGATCTTCCCATCTGACGTACATCAAAGCCTCAGGTTCCCTGGAAATCTCCCGGATCACAGCTGGCTGCAGTGTACCTATACTAAAGATGGCTTTGGGGAAATCGATCTGAAAATCCGGGGCTTTCCCTACCACAGCGTGTTTGATGTGGTAAGACACCGCCGCATTTAGCGGTGTCTTAGCTGTTTTTACCGATTGGTAGCCAATATTGATCAATGAAATCAAGGGCTTCACCCAACCTATGGCCAGGGCAAACCGATGTCGCTGATTGAGTTGTGCTGGAGATGCCGGTTTGGTAACCTCCCAGGTACTCCTCAGGTAATCTATCCCCCGCCAATTTGCGGCAATGGTATTACCGACTTTGCCTTTTAAAGGCCCGTTTATTCCATTATTGTATCTAGCCTGGAGGTTTCGGCAATACTGGTTCTTCCCCACTTTTGGTGGTTGATCAAAGATGTTTACATTCCAACTGATAAAAAGCTCACTAGAAAACCAAAACTAAGGATCTTTTTAAAAAGATAATTTCTGTTTGAAAATATGTGACCACCAAAAGTGGGGAAGAACCCAATACTGGTTCTTCCCCACTTTTGGTGGTAATTATGATAATTGAAGGGTTGTGGTCGTTAGAAATTAATGAACCTTACGAATCTAATTTTCTCTTCTGCTGATGTATTTAAGATTATTTCGGTAGACAATCAT
>Ga0302347_1000387_pt1 | contig 72437 bp, 66 predicted proteins | sample PhyWR1_FD_202178 | JGI IMG/M metagenome (GOLD analysis project Ga0302347, IMG submission 202178) | Leaf surface microbial communities from wheat plants in UC Gill Tract Community Farm, Albany, California, United States - DLSL W.R1 (v2)... | ecosystem: Host-associated > Plants > Phyllosphere >... | reverse complement strand
TCATCAGTGCCGTTCAATGTGGCAGTTGTTGAAAAAGGTTCGTCATTTTATGGAAACCGCCAGCCCATTCCCTGGAGAGAAACAGGGTCTGGCAAAAGTGTAGCGGTATTAAGCGCAGCTATTTAGTGTTGCCTTGGCAATAGTGACTGGAATACTCTCTTTATTTTCAATGTCTGTATTACCAGTAATAGCCGCCATCCTGGTAATTAGCATTGCGTCATCTTTTATTGACGCGTCACTTGCCGAAACACTGAACAATAAAATCATAGATTTATTAAATTGATATAAAGCCCGGCGCTCTTATCGTCGGTCTGCGTACTCTGATGGGAACCTCACCAAAAACCATAGGAAAAGTGAAGTAAATAAATATATCCCAGTAAAAGTAATCACGTAATAGACAAAAAGAAAATAATCATTAGAAGATAATAATTTAAGCAGTCTGTTTCCATGTGATACATCAAGTGAGCAAAAAATAAACATATAAATATATATAGCGTAAACGATAGAAAAGAGAAAAAATCTGACTATTATCGAATACAAACCGACACTACTAAGCTTAAGCCTTAGATGACTTCTGTATTTAATGACAAAGTAAAAGGCAAAAAATAACGCTAACTTGCAATACAACCCTAAGACTGAACTTAATAAAATATTATCAGAGGATATATTTATCGGGTGAATTTTAGTTATCTCAACGCCAAGTTCAAATAGTTGGGCAGTTGGGTTTAATTTAAAGTAACAGAAAAGCAAAAACAAGGGACATAGCCCAACAGCTAATGTCATAAACAGTTTTCGCTCAGCGATACCGCTTTCCCCTTCCCGCATCACGCCCCCAAATTTTGCAATTAATACTAATTAGTCTCTATACCATTCTTGAATACACCTAATTGATAAAGAGTATCATTATCAATTGTAACATGCCAGAATTTCTGCAAGAAATGTTCAATGCCGGAATACCACAGGCACCATTCAGGCTATTGAAGCGCAATCACTGAGTAGCGTAGGAATTTTCAGGTTGGTATCTAGATAAGACAAAGGGGCTAAACAGCCCCTTCAGATGTTTTTAACAGTGGTGTTAAGCGTTACTTGGCCACACCTTCCATTCCCACCAGCCCCACTTTCAGGTAGCCGGCTTTGCGTAGCGTATCCATCACGCTCATCAGCGTTTCATAATCTACGGTCTTGTCCGCCTGGAAAAAGATGGTGGTTTCTTTATTCGCCTGCGTACGTTGATCCAGCACCGCCGTCAGCTGTTCCGCCGTCACCGGCTCATCGCCCACGTACAGCTGCTTGTCTGCCTTCACCGACAGGAACACCGGTTTTTCCGGACGCGGCTGCGGTTTAGCGGAAGAAGCAGGCAGATCGACACGAATATCTACCGTTGCCAGCGGCGCAGCCACCATAAAGATGATCAACAGCACCAGCATGACGTCGATAAACGGCGTCACGTTGATTTCATGCAGTTCGCCGCTGTCGTCCAGATCTTCATTTAAGCGCATCGCCATAACTCACCCCACCCGCAGTTGGTGCGCATGCTGCGAACGTTTGGCATCGGCCGAGGCCGCCAGATCCAGATCGCGGCCCAACAGCAGCAGCACCTGTGCCGCCACATCGCCCACCTGAGCACGGTGGCCGCCGATGACACGAGAAAAGATGTTGTAGATCACTACCGCAGGGATTGCTGCAACCAGACCGAGCGCAGTGGCCAGCAAGGCTTCCGCAATCCCCGGGGCAACGACCGCCAGGTTAGTGGTTTGCGAATGGGCAATGCCGATAAAGCTGTTCATGATGCCCCATACGGTACCAAACAGGCCGACAAACGGTGAAATGGCGCCGATGGTGGCCAGGAAGCCATTGCCGCGCCCCAACTGACGCCCGTAGGCCGCTACACGGCGTTCCAGACGGAAACCGGTACGCTCTTTAATACCGTTATTGTCGTTAGAGGCCGCCGACAGCTCCAGTTCGTTCTGCGCGTCTTGCAGCAGCACCGCACTGATGCTCTCTTGCGAGAAGCTTTGCGCCAGTTCGGAGGCATCGTCCAGCGAACGCACGTCGGCCAGCGCCAACTGCTCACGGCGCAGACGGCGCTTGGACCGAAACAGCTCACTGCCTTTGGCAAACAGAATGGTCCAGGTGACGATAGACGCCAGCACCAGGCCAATCATCACGATTTTTACCACGATATCGGCGTGCTGATACATGCCCCAGACGGAAAGGTCCATGCCACGCGTTTCTGGCGGTTGGATGGTCGGTTCAGGATTAACCGGAGTGATATTTTCCGAGATACCCGCCACTGGGGTTACCGCTGTTGGTGTGGCCGGTGTCGTTGCCGCGGCAACGCTTTCAGCGACTGCTGGTGCAGTGGCTGGTGCCGCCTGAGCGTTGCCCGCCAACCCCACCACCAATACCATTGAGGCGATCACACTGCGCCCCAATGCGCCCCATTGCCCACGGCCTGCGCCCTGAGCACTTTTATTTGTCATTTTGCCAGCCGTTTTCACGCTGTGCCTCCACCCATTTCAACATTTAAGGAAGAATTCAGCGTGCGATCATATCAAACCAATCAGGGATTGATAGTAGTTATCATTATTATTTGAAGAATTACGCATCGAGAAGCAAAAAATGATACAACCCCAGTCACTGTCAGGGTTTGCGCGTCGTTTGGCATAACATTGCCTACCCATACCGCTAACAAAACCATCACTCAAACTGCTGATTTTTAACCCAACTGGCCACAAACGGAGTGAGTAGCTCACGCCATCACTGCGGGAAAACGTCTGCGGGCGCAGCATGCAGCGCCCCTACGTAAGGCCCGGTTGATGAAGAGTGGCTAGAATAAAATCACACAGTAAGGCGTGAGGGTTTAGCACGTTTTTACTTGGCCATACCGACGGTCGCCTGTACTTTTTCCGAGTTTTACGGCCTTTGCCACATTTTCTATGCTCTGTTTAATGTCCGCTTAAGCTAATAGCGGTACACTATATGGTGCTCAAGGGCCTCACCGCCGTGTTTGGCCTATATTTACCGGTGAGCATGGCTATAACAGCACGGTAGCCTATAGAAAGTCAGCCCAGGCACCTCAGGATAAAGAATGGATGTATTAAGAGAGATTGTTCACGCACTGTGGACGCAAGACTTTACTGCACTTGCCGATCCCAGCGTGATTTGGGTGGTTTATGCCGTCCTTTTTACCACCTTGTTTTTGGAAAACGGTTTGTTGCCCGCTTCCTTCCTGCCCGGAGATAGCTTACTGCTGTTGGCCGGTGCCTTGATCGCCAAAGGCGTGATGAACTTTATCCCCACGCTGATTATTCTGACGGTCGCCGCCAGCCTTGGCTGTTGGCTCAGCTATCTGCAAGGGCGATGGCTTGGCCATACCTCGGTGGTGAAAGGCTGGCTGCTACAACTACCGGCGCAATACCACCAGCGCGCGCACATGCTGTTTAACCGCCACGGCCTGGTCGCTTTGCTGATTGGCCGTTTCCTGGCGTTTGTGCGCACCCTGTTGCCTACCATGGCCGGTATCTCGGGCCTCAATAGCGCCCGTTTTCAAATCTTTAACTGGCTCAGCGGCTTGCTGTGGGTAGGCTCGGTAGTCACGCTAGGCTACGCCTTTAGCCAAATCCCGCTGGTAAAACGCCACGAAGATCAGGTGATGGCCGGACTGATGATCCTGCCGATGGTGCTGTTGGTCGTTGGACTGCTGGGCGTGATGCTGGTCGTTTGGCGTAAAAAGCGCGCCTCCTGATTTGGGTGGCGCGGCTACAGCGCCATCCTCGCGGGTAGGTGGCTGACCAGCGCATCCACCGCCAGCCGCACTTTCAAGGGTAAATGCGGCGTAAGCGGCCAGACGGCATGCACTTCAAAGTCTTTCCCCGGGACTTCTCCCAACACCTGCTGCAATCGGCCTTCCAGCAAGGCATCACGAATTAGCCAGCATGGCAGCCAGGCAATGCCAAACCCGGCCACCGCCGCGTCAGCTATCGCCTGCAGATCGTCCATCAACAAACGCGGTTTAGGCATCACTTCTCGCATTGTCCCGTCTGCTTGCGGTATCAACCAGCTACGTATCATTGCGGCGTAGCGATAAGCGATAACATCGTGCTGGGGCAGTTCCTCAACGCTGTCCGGGGCACCACAGCGAGCCAGATAATCCGGCGAGGCGCATAAGGTCATGCGGTTATCCCCTAGCCTTCTAGCCACCAGCCCGGCACTGTCCGGCAATGGGCCGTTACGCACCGCCAGATCGAATCCCTCCTCAGCCACATCCACCACCCGATCGCTAAATGAAAGATCGAGTTCCAATCCTGGATGCTCACGCGCCAAGGCGGTAAGCACTGGCGCGATACACAGGCGGCCAATCAGCACCGGCATCGAGACCCGCAACCGGCCACTGACCTCCCGCTTACCACTTTCCAGCAGGTTCTCTGCGATGCGGATCTCCTCCAACGCCCGTAAACAACGCTCATAGAACAGCGCGCCATCGTCAGTCAGATTCAGACTGCGGGTGGTGCGGTGAAACAACCGCACGCCCAACCGTTGTTCCAGCCGGGCGATAGTTTTACCCACCGCCGAACGGGAAAGATGCAGCCTGTTGGCCGCCAGCGCAAAACTGCCAGCCTCCACCACTCTAACCAATACCGAGATGCCGCTTAATCTGTCGTTCATTATTTGTAGCCTTTTAGGAAACAATATTGGTAAAAATTATCGCCACTGGAGATTTTAAATCAACGTTATTATCTGTGAATATCTTCAACCCATCAGGAGCACCACATGGCCGATACCATGCAACGTTGGACGATGAGCGCCGTAGGGCGTGAGCATCTGCAATTAACCGAGAGCGCCATTCCAGAACCCGGCCCACATCAGGTACGGGTGAAAGTGAACGCTGTGGCGCTGAACTACCGCGATAAGATGGTGATAGAAGGCACCATGCCGTTGGATCTGCCGCTGCCGTTTACCCCTGCCTCGGATATGGCTGGGGTGGTAGACGCGGTGGGAAGCGGCAGCACGCGTTTTCGCCCTGGCGATCGGGTGATCTCTACTTTTAGCCCAGATTGGATCGACGGAAAACCTGACGGTGATGCCCGCACTCCGCCTTATCGTGCATCAGGCGGTACTTATCAAGGGATGCTGGCGGAATACGTGGTGGTTGATGAGAGCTGGCTGAGCGCGTCACCTACCACATTAGACGATGCCCAAGCCAGTACCCTGCCCTGCGCCGGACTGACGGCCTGGTTCGCCTTGGTAGAACGCGGCCATTTGCGTGCCGGTAAATCGGTATTGGTGCAAGGCACCGGCGGTGTTGCTCTGTTCGCGCTACAGATTGCCAAAGCCCACGGAGCGCAGGTCTTTATCACCTCCGGCAGCGAAGAGAAACTGCTACGTGCCAAGGCGTTAGGGGCCGATCACGGCATTCATCGCCTACAAGGGGATTGGGTGGAGTCTATCTATCAACTGACGCAGGATCGCGGTATCGATCATATTGTCGAAACCGTGGGTGGCAGCAATCTGCTCAACTCCCTACGTGCGGTGGCGATCCACGGGCGTATTTCCGTGATCGGCATGCTGGAAGGCGCGGACATCACCATTCCCGCAGGCCTGCTGTTGCTGAAGTCGCCACAGATCCAGGGGATTGCCGTCGGCCATCGCCGCGCATTGGAAGATCTGGTTCGCGCCGTCGACGTCAACGGCATCAAGCCCGTCATCGACCAGCGTTACCGTTTCGATCAGCTACCCGCAGCGCTCGATCACCTAGATCGCGGTCCGTTCGGCAAAATCGTCCTGACACGCTAACCCTGCATGATGGCGCTATTGTCCCGCAGCCGGGCGATTTCATCGCTCGGCGTAATGCCAAATAGGCGCTTAAACTCGCGGCTGAACTGCGAAGCGCTCTCGTAGCCCACGCGGATCGCCGCCGTGCTGGCCTTCAGGCCGTCATGTACCATCAGTAAACGCGCCTTGTGCAGACGATACGACTTCACATACTGCAGCGGCGAAGTGTTGGTCACCGCCTTGAAGTTATGGTGAAACGCCGACACGCTCATGTTCACTTCGTACGCCAACTGTTCGACGTTGAGGTTCTCGGCATATTGATTCTCAATCCGCCGTAGCGCCTTGGCGATCTGGCTGAAATGGGTATGGCGGTTAACCAGTTCCTGCAACGAAGCACCGCAACTGCCACGCAGCACGTAATAAAGCAGCTCACGCACGATCTGTGGCCCCAGCACCCGAGCATCCAGCGGTTTCTCCATCACGTCCAACAGGCGCTCGGTGGCGCACAGCATTTCATCGCTTAGCACTGAGAGGTTAACGCCGCAACTTTCCCCCCTGGGTTGCATCAGATAATCGTCATCACCGATATCGATCAGCAAATCCTGTAGCATCTGGGTGTCGATATTGACCGCCAGCCCCACCAGCGGCTGTTCCGGGCTGGCAAAGGTTTCACACTCAAACGGCAGCGATACCGTCATCAGCAGGTAGTTGCGCGGATCGTACTGAAACACCTTGCTGCCACAGTAGCCCACCTTGTGGCCCTGAAAGATGATGACAATGCCTGGCTCATACATTACTGGCTGACGCGGGTAATATTCGTCGGAATACAGCACCTTCACCATAGGTACGGGCGTTGGGCTATAGCCTTTGGCAGCAGCAAAGCGCATCGCCTGGCGCGCCATACGGCTACGTAGTTCAACGTTTTCCATGAGCAAGCCCCTCTAGTCTCCTGAATAATTCGACACGGATAATAACCATAAACATGCCTTTTCTACAGTGTAGTGTAGAAATAGGCAAGACACCGGCAGGAATGTGCATTGTGCGATCGGGCCAGGTTACCGACAATAGAGTCCAGTTATTTTGCGCCGTTGGCGCTTCCTTTATAGCCATACCCTATGGATTTCAAGCTGCAGCTAGGCGACAAGCTATCTCAGCCCCAGGAGCTTACTTTTAGTAAGTGACTGGGGTGAGATAGTGCAGGTAACAACGCTGCAGCTTGAAAGACGACGGGTATACAAAAGAGAATACGATAATGCAAAATTTCATCCTCCACACCCCAACCAAAATCCTGTTCGGTAAAGACCAGATTGCCGAATTAGGCAAACAAATCCCGGCAGACGCCCGCATCCTGATCACCTATGGCGGTGGCAGCGTGAAGAACAACGGCGTGCTGGATCAGGTCTATACCGCGCTGGCTGGCCGCAACGTACAAGAGTTCTCCGGTATCGAGCCTAATCCGACCTATGAAACCCTGATGAAAGCGGTGGAAGTCGTGCGAGCAGAAAAGATCAACTTCCTGCTGGCGGTCGGCGGCGGCTCAGTGGTTGATGGCACCAAATTTATCGCGGCAGCGGCCGACTACCAGGCCGATCGCGATCCTTGGCATATCCTGAAAACCGTGGGCAGCGAGATCGTCAGCGCGATACCGATGGGCTGTGTGCTGACCTTGCCAGCGACCGGCTCCGAGTCCAACAGCGGCGCGGTAATCACCCGTAAAAGCAGCGGCGACAAACAGCACTTCTTCTCTCCGCTGGTGCAGCCTCTGTTCGCCGTGCTCGATCCGGTTGTGACCTATTCACTGCCACCGCGCCAAATCGCCAACGGTGTAGTAGACGCCTTTGTCCATACCATTGAGCAATACCTGACTTACCCGGTCGATGCCAAGGTGCAGGATCGCTTCGCCGAAGGCCTGCTGTTAACGCTGCTGGAGGATGGCCCACGTGCGCTGGCCGAACCGGAAAACTATGCGGTACGTGCCAACGTGATGTGGAGTGCCACCATGGCGCTGAACGGCCTGATCGGTGCCGGTGTGCCGCAAGACTGGGCAACGCATATGCTCGGCCATGAGCTGACCGCCATGCACGGCCTGGATCATGCGCAAACCCTGGCCGTCGTCCTGCCTGCCTTGCTGGTAGAGAAAAAAGCCCAGAAACGTGAAAAACTGCTGCAGTACGCCGATCGCGTCTGGGGTCTGCGTGAGGGTTCCGAAGAAAGCCGTATCGACGGCGCGATTGCCGCCACCCGTGCCTTCTTTGAACAAATGGGCGTGCCAACCCGTCTTTCTGATTATCAACTCAACGGTAGTTCCATCCCTGCGCTGATCGACAAATTGCACCAGCACGGCATGACCGCACTGGGCGAGCATGGTGATATTACGCTGGAAGTCAGCCAACGCATTTATCAAGCGGCACGCTAATTGCTAGCGCACGATTTCATCGCAACATCACAGTTTCCTGCTAGGCTTTAGTTTCTACTTACCGTGCCCGACCGATCATCGGGCACGGTTGTGCGCCTTATCCGCGCTTTCGATCGCATCGCATAACATCGTCTCGTTAACTCATGGGAGAATTTTATGGCGAACCAATCCAGCTCCGCATCTGACAATAGCATTCGTGCCTGGGCCACGCCCGGTAAGGGACAGCCGCTTAAACCTTTTACCTTCGACGCCGGTGCATTAGGCGACGATGAAATTGAAGTTGCTATCGATTACTGTGGCGTCTGCCACTCCGACCTCTCCATGCTCAATAATGAATGGGGCATGACCCACTACCCGTTCGTGCCCGGCCATGAGGTGGTGGGTAAAGTCACCAAGCTGGGAGCCCATGCGCAGGACAAAGGGCTGAAGATTGGCCAGGTGGTGGGCGTTGGTTGGAATCGCGGCAGCTGTATGCACTGCCACCCCTGTATGTCCGGGGATCAGCATTTGTGCAACGAGGTACAACCTACCATTATTGGTCGCCACGGCGGTTTTGCCGATCGCATCCGCAGCCACTGGGCCTGGGCGATCCCACTGCCGGAAGGCGTTGACGTGACCAGCGCTGGGCCGCTGTTCTGCGGCGGGATCACGGTGTTCAACCCACTATTACAATACGATGTCCGCCCGACACAGCGCGTTGGCGTGGTCGGAATCGGCGGCCTGGGCCACATGGCGATCCGCTTCATGCATGCCTGGGGCTGTGAAGTCACCGCCTTCACCTCGTCCAACAGCAAACGTGACGAAGCGCTTTCGTTGGGAGCTCACCGTGTAGTGGCCAGCAATGACAGCGCAGCGTTGCAGGCCATCGCCAATCAGCTCGACTTTATTCTGGTCACCGCCAGCGCCTCTTTAGATTGGGACGCCTTTATCGGCACCTTGGCTCCGAAAGGCCGCCTGCACTTCGTTGGCGCGATCCCAGACCCGGTGCCGGTTCAGGTGTTCTCGTTTATCAGCAAACAGGCCGAGCTTTCCGCTTCACCTACCGGAGCCCCTTCACGCCTGGCCGATATGCTGGCGTTCTGCGCCCGGCACGGCATAGAGCCACAGGTGGAGCATTTCCCACTGAGCAAGGTCAACGATGCCATCGCGCATTTGGAAGCGGGCAAGGCCCGTTACCGTATCGTACTGGATATGCACGCTTGAGGTCGCAAACTCGGCAAGCGCTGAGGTGGCGAACTAAAATTCATGTAAGCAGGCCTTGGCCTGAAAGCAGTCATAAGGAGATAGCGCATGCAACCCATCATCAAACTCCACGATGGTAATCTGATGCCGCAGTTGGGTCTCGGCGTATGGCAAGCCAGCATTGAAGAAACCACGCAGGCCGTCACCAAAGCGCTGGAAGTCGGCTATCGCTCCATCGATACCGCCGCGATTTACAAAAATGAAGAAGGAGTGGGTGCCGCGTTGCAAGCCACCGCGATCCCACGTGAAGAGCTGTTTATCACCACAAAACTGTGGAACGACGATCAGGGCGATCCGCAGGCGGCGCTGGAAACCAGCCTGAAAAAGCTGAAGCTGGATTACGTCGATCTCTACCTGATCCACTGGCCGAAACCGGCACAGGATCAGTATGTCGAAGCCTGGCGCGGCTTGATCAAACTGCGTGAGCAAGGGCTGGTGAAAAGCATCGGCGTCTGTAACTTCCACACGCCACATCTGCAACGCCTGTTGGATGAAACCAGCGTCGCACCAGTGATTAACCAGATCGAACTGCACCCGCTGCTTCAACAGCGCCAACTGCGCGCCTGGAACGCGACTCATCACATCGCCACCGAATCCTGGAGCCCGTTGGCGCAAGGGGGTGAAGGCGTCTTCGATCAACCTCTGATCAAGAAGCTGGCGGAGAAGTACAACAAGACCCCAGCACAGATCGTCGTGCGCTGGCATCTGGACAGCGGCCTGATCGTGATCCCGAAATCGGTTACGCCCGCGCGCATTCGCGAAAACTTTGAGGTGTTTGATTTCAAACTGGACAAGGACGAACTGGGCGAAATCACCCAGCTGGATATCGGCAATCGCCTGGGGCCAGACCCGGATTCACTGTAAACTTGGCGGGGCCGCACTGTCGGTCCCGTTGCTTTATTGTTGGTAGCTTCTCACGTTAATTGGCTTTTAACCCAATATCTTATCGGTCGCTGGCGCTATGATATGGCGCAGCGATCCGATCACAGTAGCTTGGAGTTTCATGACCCTCTCTTTCTCATCTTTGCCGCGCCTAACCATGGTGTTAATGCTGTTGGTGCTGGCGGGCTGTTCCAGTAAGCACCAGCGCACCAGCCACGATCCTCATGCCTATGACGATGAAATCGAAGACGCGGCCGACGAGTATGATGTCGATGAAAAACTGATCGCCGCCATTATTCAGGTAGAGTCTGGCTTTAACCCTAAAGCTGTCAGCCCTTCCAATGCGATCGGTCTGATGCAGCTCAAGGCGAATACCGCCGGTTGTGATGCCTACCGCTTTAAAGGCAAACGCGGCTGCCCCGATGATGACGATCTGTTGGATCCAGAAACCAATATCGATCTGGGGGCTGCCTATATCGGTGCGCTGCAACAGCAGCAACTGAAGTGGATTGACGATCCGGTGACCCGCCGCTATGCCACTGAAGTAGCCTATGCCAACGGCGCAGGAGCCTTGCTACGTACCTTCTCTAGCGATCGCAAAAAAGCCATCAGAATGATTAACAACCTGTCACCCGAGGCCTTTCACTGGCATGTGCGCCAGTACCATCCCTCACCGCAAGCACCGCGCTATATGCTGAAGGTCGAGGCCGCGTATAACAGTCGGTAGCTTGGCAATGGCTAGCTCCATAGCGTCATCCCTGAAAGGGATAACAAAACAATATCCTCACCAAGGGATAATTTATGAAATATCCCCTCTAGGGGATAAAAGAAAGGGAGCCACTTGGGCTCCCTGCTCTATCAGGCCTTACCGTTGCGGATAGGCTTGCGTGGTGGCTTGTTGGACGGTGTGCGCTGGCGGGTAATGTCCGTGTGCTTGGTCAACGCCGGGCGGGTATGACGCTGTAGGCGCTTGGCCTCGCGCTGTTCGTCGATACTCGGTGCTGGCACCAGGCATTCGCGACGACCACCAATCAGGTGCTTCATCCCCATCTCTTCCAACGCCGTACGGATCAGCGGCCAGTTAAGCGGATCGTGATAGCGTAACAATGCCTTATGCAGGCGGCGCTGGCGATCGCCCTTCGGAATAAACACGTCTTCGCTCTTATACCCCACCTTACCCAACGGGTTCTTGCCGCTGTAATACATGGTGGTGGAATTCGCCATTGGCGACGGGTAGAAGTTCTGTACCTGATCGAGACGGAAACGGTTTTTCTTCAGCCACAGGGCCAGATTCACCATGTCTTCATCGCGGGTGCCCGGATGCGAGGAGATGAAATAAGGGATCAGGTACTGCTCTTTACCTGCCTGTTTGGAATACTGATCGAACAACTGCTTGAAGCGATCGTAGCTGCCCATCCCCGGCTTCATCATCTTGGACAATGGCCCGGTTTCGGTATGCTCCGGTGCGATCTTCAGATAGCCGCCCACGTGATGGGTCGCCAGTTCCTTGATATAGCGCGGATCTTCAACCGCCAGATCGTAACGCACCCCGGAGGCGATCAGGATCTTCTTGATCCCTTCCAGCTCACGGGCGCGGCGGTAAAGTTTGATGGTCGGCTCATGGTTGGTATCCATATAGGTACAGATTTCCGGATACACACAGGAGGCGCGACGGCAGGTTTGCTCGGCACGCGGGTTGGTGCAGCGCAACATATACATGTTGGCCGTTGGGCCACCAAGATCGGAGATCACCCCTGTAAAGCCCGGCACCTTGTCGCGGATTTCTTCGATTTCACGCACGATCGAGTCTTCTGAACGGCTCTGGATGATGCGCCCTTCATGTTCGGTGATCGAACAGAACGAACAGCCACCGTAGCAGCCGCGCATAATATTCACCGAGAAGCGGATCATATCGTAGGCCGGGATACGCTCTTCGCCATAGGATGGGTGCGGCACACGCTGGTACGGCAGGGCAAATACGCTGTCCATTTCCGGCGTGGTCAGTGGGATCGCCGGTGGGTTTATCCACACGTAGCGGTCGCCATGTTTTTGCATTAATGCACGAGCGCAACCAGGGTTGGTTTCATGGTGCAGGATGCGCGAAGTGTGGGCATACAACACCTTATCCGCCTTCACCTTCTCGAAGGAAGGCAGCAGCACGTAGGTTTTTTCCCACGGCTTGGGCTTGGCGGCCCGCACGGTGACTGGCTTGGCCTCCGGCTCTGGCGTGCTGCCATCGGCACAGGGTAAATCTTCACCGTAAGGATTAGGGATCGGCTCGATGCGGCCCGGTTTGTCCAGGCGAGTGGAATCCACCCCGCTCCAGCCCGGCATGGCCCCTTTACGCATCACTGCGGTATTACGGATATCGTGGATATCCTGAATTTTTTCACCCGCCGCCAGGCGATGCGCCAACTCCACCAGCGGGCGTTCACCGTTGCCGTAGATCAGCATATCGGCCTTGGAATCCACCAGCACCGAGCGGCGCACGGTATCCGACCAGTAATCATAATGGGCAATGCGGCGCAGGCTGGCTTCGATACCGCCCAGGATGACGGGTACATCTTTATAGGCTTCTCTACAGCGTTGGCTATAGACCAGGGTGGCGCGATCCGGGCGTTTGCCACCCACGTTACCGGCGGTGTAGGCATCGTCATGACGCAGTTTACGATCGGCGGTATAGCGGTTGATCATCGAGTCCATATTGCCAGCGGTCACGCCGAAGAACAGGTTTGGTTTGCCCAAACGCATAAAGTCTTCTTTGTTGCTCCAGTCCGGTTGGGCAATGATCCCCACGCGGAAGCCCTGAGCCTCCAGCATGCGGCCCACAATCGCCATGCCAAAGCTTGGGTGATCGACGTAAGCGTCCCCGCTGATCACAATCACATCGCAGCTATCCCAGCCTAATTGGTCCATCTCCTCACGCGACATCGGTAAAAACGGCGCGGGGCCAAAACATTCGGCCCAATAAGGCTCGTAGGAGAACAATTCACGTTCGGGTTGGATCAGGCTGGTAGTGCTCATTCGGGTGCTCTTGTGCAGGTTAATTTATCGCCGGGCGGCGATTATACGCACTCACCGCCAAAAGAGCATGGTTATTTCTCAGATTACTCAGCTTTTGACCTCAAACTCGTACACATCGCTGCGGCACAGCGTTTCGCTGAACTCCAGCACTTCACCCTGTGCGTTGCGGCTGGTCTGGACAATGCGTAACAGCGGCGTGCCACTTTGCACATTGAGCAAACTGGCGGCTTCGTCAGTGCTGGCAACCGCCTTTAATAAAAAATGCCGGCCCTCTGGCACAATACCTCGCGACTTCCATAGGGCATACAGCGAGTGTTCCAGCTCTTCGGGATCGGGCAGAAAACGGGTCGGAATATAGGTGGTCTCCAACGACACCGGATTGCCATCCATCAACCGCAGGCGGCGTAGCTTGACCACGATACTGTCGCAGGCCAACTCCAGCGCCTTGGCGACCTCGCCAGGTGCCTTTATGCAGGAACGCAACAGCCATTGGTTACTGACGCTGCTGCCACTACGCAAAACCTGCGCGGTAAAGCCGTTATCCTGATTGAGGGAATAACCGATGTGCATGGCCACTCGAGTACCAATGCCCTGTTGGCGTGAGACCAGCGCTTGTTCTTCCAGCAATTTCATCGCCTTACTGACCGTAACGCGTGACAAATCCAATGCCTCAGCCAACACTCGTTCCGGCGGTAAAAAATCGCCAACGCCCAGCACACGCTGCTTGATGGCAATTTCCAGGGTATTCGCCAGCTGGATGTAACGTGGTGCCGCCGCTGCCTGTGAAAACTGCTGACGCAGCCAGGCAATAAAATCATTCATCGGACCCACCTCTGATTTGTTCGCATTCCTCAACCGCCTCGTTTTTACCATATTTGTCACACTCAGGGTAATGACATCATACGCGCTTGCATTGGACTTAGATTGGAATCACATTTTTCACACATTGGACTTCAATTGGATCCATTTTGCGGTTAACATTAGCCGTACTGATGTTTTACATCGGTATGCACCAACACCAGGGAACACCCAAAAAAATGAAAAATATAAAAAATCCTCACCACGCCATACTCGGGGCGCTCTATGGGCAAGCCGTGGGCGATGCGATGGGGATGCCGTCAGAACTGTGGCCATTACAACAGGTTAGTGATTATTTTGGTTGGATCACCCACTTCCTGCCTGGCCCAGCAGAAAATATCGCAGCAAACGGCTTTATCGCCGGAGAATACACGGATGACACCCAGCAGGCAGTGGCCTTGATGGATGCGCTGTTGGCCGCCGAGGGTCGGGTCGAGCCGGAACGTATTGCTCACCACATCATGCTGTGGGCAGAACGGATCGGAGCCTTTGAGAAAAATATCCTCGGCCCCAGCTCCAAAGCCGCGCTGTTGGCGTTTCGCGCCGGTACGCCTGTGGCAGAGATCGCCGCCAATGGCGTGACCAATGGAGCCGCCATGCGTGTAGCTCCGTTAGGTTGCCTGCTGACAAGTGGCGATTTGCCAGCATTTATTGAAGCAGTACGGCAGTCTTGCAGCCCGACCCACAAGTCGGATATCGCCGTGGCCGGTGCTTTTGCCATTGCCTGGGCCGTTAGCCGGGCTATCGAAGGCGCTGATTGGGCCACCATCAAGCAAGAACTGCCCGCACGTGTTGAGCAGGTGCAACAGCAATACATCACCACCTTCAGCCCTTCGCTCAGCCGCCGTCTGGTTTGGGCGCTGGAGTTCACCGCTAGCCTGAGCCATCGGCAGGATAGTGAAGCATTGGCGGAGCTTTACCACACCGTCGGTGCCGGGATGGACACTATCGAGTCAATCCCGATGGCGTTGGCACTGGTTGAACTGGCAGACACCGATCCGCAACGTTGTGCGATCCTGGCCGCCAATCTGGGTGGAGATACCGATACCATTGGCGCCATGGCAACGGCAATCTGCGGAGCCTTACGCGGCGTGGCTGCTTTCCCGACGGAGTGGATCGCCACGATCAATAACGCCAATAAAATAGATTTTGAGCCCTACGCGGCCGCTCTCCTCAGGCTGCGAAAACAGGAATAAATCGCACCATGAGTGAAATCAACCGCAGTGAGACATGGAAAGTAGAAAGTACCGGGATCGATCGCGTACCGGATGCGGATCAGACCGGTAAACCGCTCGAGCTGTTCTGGATATGGTCTGCCGCCAACATCGGTATTCTCGGCGTGGTGTACGGGGCAATTATTGTCGCGTTCGGCCTGTCCTTTATCCAGTCAATCCTGGCCGCATTGGTCGGTGTAGCCAGCTTTGCTTTGGTCGGTTACACCAGCTTCGCCGGGAAACGTGGCCGTACCTCTACTTTGACCTTATCGCGGGTGATTTTTGGCCTGAAGGGCAACATCGCCCCCACCACCTTCAGTTGGATCAACCTGATGGGCTGGGAAGCGGTGAACGTCATTACCGGCACGCTCACTCTGGCGGCGCTGTTCCAGGCCATAGGCTTGGGTGAAAGCCACTCCCTAACCGCTATCAGCCTGTTGCTGTTTGGTGGCTTGACCATCGTAGTCAGCCTGCTGGGCCAGAACACGGTAGTCTGGATGCATAGCTGGTTCAGTCGGATATTCGGCACCATGACGCTGATTGTGGTGCTGTATATCGTCTTCACCACCGAATGGGGCAAAGTGCTGTCACTGCCTTCCGGCAGTTGGTTGACCGGGTTCCTGCCCGCCGTTTCGGTGATCGCCGCCGGTACCGGCATCAGTTGGGCCATCGCCGGGGCCGATTACAGCCGTTATCAAAGCCCGGAATCTTCAGATAAAAGCATCTTTGCCGCCGTGGTAGGCGGTGCCTGCCTGCCCCTGATCCTGCTGATGTTCACCGGCATTCTGCTTTCGGTGCAGCTGCCGGATCTGGCCAGCGCCGCCAACCCGATTGCGTTAATCGGCTCGGTGCTGCCAAAGTGGATGGCCATCCCTTACCTGTTAGCCGCGACCGCCGGTATCGTCACTATTGCCGTGCTCAGCCTCTACTCCGCCAGCCTTAACCTGCTAACGCTTGGCGTGAAGGTGAAACAGTCGCTGGCCGTCTCCATTGACGCCGTAGTGATCCTTGGCATCGCCATCTATGTGCTGTTTATCTCTGGCGACTTTATGGGGCCATTCATCTCGTTCCTGGTGTTCTGCGGGGTCTTCCTTGCCGCCTGGGAAGCCATTTTCATTCTCGATTATGCTAAAGTGCGCCGTCATCATGGTTACGACGGTAATGCCTTGTACGGCCTGAACGGCCAGAACCGCGGCGTGCGTAAGGTGCCGTTATTCTGCTGGTTCCTCGGCGCCTTGTGCGGGCTGCTGGTGACCAAAACCGGCTTTATCGATGGCCCATTGGCTAAAGGCCTGTTCGCTGATTCCAGCCTGGGGCTGTTCGTTTCCTTCCTGGTCAGCCTGATTGCCTATGGCCTCTATCTGGCAAGTAACAAAGGACATCAATGAGTGAATTTGTCGCAGTAAAACCCATTCTGGTGGTAGGCGGTGCCGTAGGTGACGTAGTCCTCACGCTGCCAAAGTTGCCAGTCAGCGGTGAAGATATCGAAGCGCAGCCGCAAGAGCGACAGATTGGCGGTTGCGCCTTCAACGTAGCGCGAGCGCTACGCCGCCTGGATGTCCCCGTGATTAACGGTATGCCTGTCGGCAACGGAGACTGGGGAACGGCCATCGACGTCGCCATGCAGGAGCTGGATCTGCAGGTGCTGTTACGCCATGGCCAGTTGGATAACGGTTGGTGTCTGGCGTTGGTGGAACCCAACGGTGAACGTACTTTTGTTACCGTGACCGGTTGTGAAGCCCATTGGAATAAGGCGCAGTTGGCTACCCTGCCGCTAACGCCGGAAACGGTGGTGTATGCCAACGGCTATGAACTGGTGGGGGAACCCGGTGAAGCACTGCGAGACTGGCTTACCCGCCTGCCGTTCGATCAGTGGCGGTTACTGGATCCCGGCCCGCGCGTCGGTCAACTGGGTGAAGAGTTTTTCGCCATGCTTAGCGACAGCCACACCTTGCTCACGCTCAATCGTGACGAAGTCGCGATCTTGTGTGGGGAAGGCGACGCAGTCAGCGCCGCACAGCGTTATGCCACAGCGCATAACATTACTCTGATCTGCCGGTTGGATCGTGACGGTGCCTGGGTCTGTGATGGCCGCAATGAGCCGCAGCATGTGCCCGTTTACCCGGTTGACGTCGTCGATACCATCGGCGCGGGAGATGCCCACTGCGCGGGTGTGCTAGCCGGGCTTTCCGCTGGCCTGCCGCTGGTACAAGCCGTCGATCTTGCCAACCGCGTGGCCGCCTGCGTGGTGGCCAGCCGTGGTGCCGCCGGAGCACCAGACTGGCAACAGCTGCAACAGCGTTTTCCTATCTGATGTCACAGGGGCTGAACTCAGCCCCTTTGTTTTACCTTAATGCGCCTTCTGCAAATCGCCGTTCATCTCTTCCGGCCGATGTTGGTAGTGGAAAGACAGGGCAAAAATCACCCCCAGCACCAGCGTATAGGCGGCAAACACCAGCCAGATACTCTGCCAATCTTTCACCCCGTTATGGGTAAAGAAGTCCACAACCTCGCCGCTGGCGATGGCTCCAACGTAAGCCCCTGCCCCGTTAACCATGGTCATAAACAGCCCCTGAGCGCTGGCACGAATGCGGTGGTCGGTTTCCTTTTCCACGAAGATGGCGCCGGAAATATTGAAGAAATCAAACGCACAGCCGTAAACGATCATTGAAAGCAGGAGCAGTAGGAAGCCGAACCCGGCAGGCGTTCCGTAGGCCAGGAACAGGAAACGCAACGTCCAGGCCGCCATGCTGATCAGCATCACCTGCTTGATGCCGTATCTACGCAGGAAGAACGGGATAGTGAGGATGAAAAACACCTCAGAGATTTGCGACAGGGAGAGCAGCACCGAAGGATAGCGTACGCTGAGGCTGTCCTGATACAGCGGGTTAAGAGAGAAATCGTGCAGGAACGGGTTGCCGAAGGTATTGGTGATTTGCAGCGCCGCCCCCAGCAACATGGCAAACAGGAAGAACACCGCCATGCGCTTTTGCTTGAACAGCACGAACGCATCCAGCCCCAACATGCTGACCCAGCTTTGCGAGCGTTTCACCTTGTTGGTCGGGCAATTTGGCAACGTCAGGGAGTAGACTGCCAATAGCAGCGACACCGCGGAAGCCAGATACAGTTGCATATTGCTCAATTCAATGCGGCTAAAGCTGATTAGCCACATCGCCAGAATAAAGCCCACGGTGCCATAAACCCGCACCGGTGGGAAATCCTTGACCGTATCAAAACCGTGCTTTTCCAGACAGAAGTAAGAAATGGCGTTGGAAAGCGCCATGGTGGGCATATAGACCATCGCGTTGAACAGCATGACCCAGAACATCACCATCGGCTGATCGACCTGTGCGGCGTAGTACAACGCCACCGCCCCCAGCAGATGACACAGGCCATACAGACGGTTGGCCTTGATCCAGCGATCGGCAATGATCCCTGCCAGGCTTGGCATGATCAGCGCGGCGATCCCTTTCGAACTGTACACCATGCCTACCTGCGCCCCGCTGAAGTGCAGGGTGTTGATCATGTAGGATCCCAACGTCACCAACCAGGCGCCCCAGATAAAGAACTGGAGAAAGATCATCACTTTCAATCGTGTTTTTATTGCCATTACCATCACCTATTGTTGTGATTTACGCGGCAAGGTAGGGCTTGCCGCGGGGTAGTCGGATGGAAATAAGAATTACAGCGTTTTGAAGAACTCACGGATCAGGCGCATAAAGTCGTCTGCCGCCAGCGCGGCGCAGCTCAGCGTCTGCTCATGGGAAAGCGGCGTATCGGATAACCCTTCGGCATAGTTGGTCATCGCCGAGACCACCAGCACTTTCAGGCCGCAGTGCCGTGCCGAAAGCACTTCGGGCACGATCGACATCCCCACCACGTCACAGCCCAGCGTCTGCATCATGCGGATCTCGGCCGGGGTTTCAAAGTTCGGGCCGGTGTAGGCGGCAAATACCCCTTCTGCCAGTGGGATACCGGCCTTGGCCGCTACCGCCGCCAGTTGCGCACGCAAGTCACGATCGTAGGCGTTAGCAAGGCTGAAGAAGCGTGGACCAAAACGCTCGTCGTTAGCCCCCACCAGCGGGGATTCCGGCATAAAGTTAATGTGGTCGGTCAGTGCCACCAGGCTACCCGGAGCTACCGATTTACGCAGTGAACCAGCGGCATTGGTCGCCAACAGGAATTCACAGCCCAGTAGTTTGAAGGTGCGCACAGCAGTGGTCATCACCTGCATGCCACGGCCCTCATAGAAATGCCCGCGTCCTTTCATGCACAGCACCGGCACACCTTCCAGCCAGCCGGCCACCAGTTGCCCTGCGTGGCCCACTACGCCGCTCACCGGGAAACCTGGCAGCTCGGTATAGTCGATGGTTACGGCGTCGGTCATTACGTCTGCCAGCGCCCCCAGACCCGATCCCAGAATCAATGCGGCGCGAGGTTGAAAGCCGGGTAGTCTGGTCCGCAGCACGTCGGCACAAGAAAAAGCATCGTCTTGATTAAACATAGTATTCTCTTCTGTAGGGGGATAATTTAATCCCCATAGTAGAGAGCCATAGCGGGTGGCGACCAATACATTGTTGCCCGCTGATTTATTCTGTTTACCTATAAATACCCTGTATCGGGAGGCCCGAAAAAAACCATGAAAAAGCCACTACCCGACCCTAGCCGGATCAACTTTCGCCTGCTGCACTATTTCCGCGTAGTGGCAGAGGAGATGAACTTTACCCAAGCCGCACAGCGGCTGAACATGTCCCAACCGCCGCTCAGCAAACATATCAAAGAGCTGGAAAGCCAGCTGGGGGTGGAGCTGTTCAAACGTACCACCCGCTCCATGGCGCTGACACAGGCTGGCCGCACGCTGTTCCATAACGTCGAAACGTTGCTGGATCAGGCGGGCAATGCGCTCAATCAGGTACAGCAACTGGGCCGTGGCGAGGCCGGCCATATGGTGATTGGCATGGTAGGCACTTCGGTCTGGGGCGGTTTGATCCCGGCACTGAAACGCTTTACCGGGCAGGAAGAGAAAGTCACCTGGACGCTGAATGAACAAACTCCCAGCCAGCAGATCGTCTCATTGCAGAAGCGACATATCGATATCGGGGTCTGGCGTGAGGCAAAACAACAGGCGCTGCCAGGGCTGACCTGTCAATTATTAGCGCGGGAGAAGATCTCGGTGGTGCTGCCGACGGGGCATCCACTGGCTACGGGGGAGGAAATCCAACTACAAGCTCTGGAGCATGAAAAATTTATTGTGCTGCCGCCCAATGAGGCCAGCCTGGGGCTGTATCTGCACAACCTGTGTCTGCAGCATGGCTTTGCGCCGGACATTGTCCATCAGGTCAATGAACCGCAAACCTTGATGGCACTAGTGGCGGAAGGCTTTGGCATCACGTTACTGCCGGACAGCTATGGGCGCATACCATGGCCCGGCGTGCGTTTCTGTCCGTTGCAGGCGGCCCCTTCGGCGGATCTGTATGCGATCTACCACGCCGAAAGTGCCACACCGGTGGTAAAGGCGTTCCTGAAAATGCTGCGAACGCCCGGAGCTGTTTAAGAGGAAGCCTGTACCACAAACTGGCCGGTTGAACCGCGATCGGCCATTTCCAGCGTCTGGCTGTAGAACAGGAACGGGAAGTGCTCCGAGGAAACCTGATTAAAGTACACCAGCAGCTCCACGTCGCCGTCGACCCAGACGGTATCCTTCCAGCCGCGATCTTCCGCCATCGGTTGTGCGCCATTGACGCGTTTCACCAAGAACTGCACACCCTGAATGTGGAACGCCTGCGGCGTATCGGCATGAATGGTCCAACGCTCCCAGGTGCCCTGCATCGTTTGTACGTCGATGCGGTTCATATCCCAGATGGCCCCGTTGATGCCGGCCATCTTGTCTCCCAGACGGAATTCTCGCGAGCGGCTGACGTTACCATCCAGCAGTTGATCCGCCAGCAGGCGCATCGGCAGATTGTCGGTGACCAGCGGCAACAGGCCCGTCGGTTTCAACGTCAGTATCTGGGTGGAAACCAGCATGCTGGAAGGTTCAAACAGACCGCGCAAACGATCCATGATCCCTGCCGCTTCACCGGCAGTTAGGGTCACTTCAGCTCCCTGCGACATGTCAATCAGCACTTCGCGGCGCTCACCTGGAGCCAGAGAAAGTTGCTGTACCGCGACCGGGGCAGGCAGGAACCCTTGATCGCTGGCGATCACGTTGATTGGCCGACCATCACTCAGTTGCAACGAATAGCGCCGTGAGTTCGAAGCATTCAACAGGCGCAGGCGCACCCAGCCACGCGAAACTTCGATAAACGGGTTCTGCACGCCGTTGACCAACAGCGTATCGCCAATAAAGCCCCCCTGCGCCTGAGGATCGTATTCAGGCGTACCGAAGTTATCCAGGCGCTTGTCCTGAATGATCAGCGGGAAATCATCGACGCCGTAATGGTTCGGCAGCGGTAGGTTTTTACTGATTTCATCCTCGACCAGCCATAGGCCAGCCAGGCCGTTGTAGACGTGTGGTGCCATGCGGTTCGGGGTGTTGGCGTGATACCAGCAGGTGGCTGCCGCCTGACGAATAGGGATCACCGGCGACCAGTCAACGTTGGGCGACATCATGCGCGGCGCCCCACCCATCAGGGTACCTGGCACCTGCAACCCGCTGATGGTCATCGATACCGGCTCAGGCAGGCGGTTGCTGTAGATCAGTTTGACGTCGTCACCGTTGTAGACCCGCACCGTCGGCCCCAGATACATGCCGTTAACCCCCCAGACGGACGCTTTACGGTTGTCCATAAAGGCCCAATGGGCGCGTTGCAGGGTTAAAAACAGCGGCTGGCCACGGCGGGATTCCAGCAGTGGCGGGATCGGTAACGGAGTTGGCATCCCGCTCGCTTCAGCCCTCAGTGGCACCGTTCCCGCGCATAGCGCCAAGCCCGATGCTTGAATAAACTGACGTCGACTGAGTGACATATCTTCTCCATGAAAACAAAGCTGAACCTTGTGCAAAGCCCCGCTAAAGCGGGGCATAAACGGCATGAGGCCGTATGAAAATAGCTTACTGCATTCTATTATTTTTTGGCGGCGTCTAACTTGGCGACTTCCGCATCCAACTGATCAATTTTCGCCTTCATCAGCTCGCGGCAATGAGCCGCCAGCTCACGCACCTGTTCTTTACTGTAATGACTGGTATCGACAGGTTCCAGCATCTCCACAATCACATGGCCGTTGTTCCAACGGTTCAGCTTGATCTTGTCGGTAGAAGAAACACAGATCGGCACAATCGGCACACCGGCGGCGATCGCCGCGTGGAACGCACCGGTTTTAAACGGCAGTAAACCACGGCCACGGCTGCGGGTTCCTTCCGGGAACATCCAGATCGAGATGTCCTGTTTCTTGAAGGCATCCACCACCTGAGCAATGGTGCCATGGGCTTTTGCGCGGTTATCCCGGTCGATCAGCAGGTTACCGGTCAACCAGTAAAGCTGGCCGAAAAACGGGATCCACACCAGGCTTTTTTTGCCCACGGTCACAGTGCGTGGCTGTACCGCATTAGAAACCGTCACCATGTCGTAGTTGTTCTGATGGTTGGCAATGTAAATACATTTGCCGTTATTGTCCGCGCTAGCAGGCTTACGGAGTTCAACCTTGATGCCGAACACTGTCGACAGGCGACCGAACAAATGGCCAAAGGTCGCTACATGGCGGGGGTTACGCGGGCTGAACAAGCAGTAAAGCGAACCGAAAAAACTCACCAACAGGCAATAGACCGTGACAATGAACGCACGTAATATCAATAACATAACAACCTCATTAGCACACTGCCAACCCGGCCGCTGAACGGCAGGGAAGATTTCTTTTTGTATGAGGAGCGCAGGCGGAAGAACGCACGGCGCTTCTAAGTTCTCTATTTTCCCGCCAGCCAGCAATCGGCACAATAAATTTATAGCCGGAAAAATTAACTAACTTAAAAAAACATCAGGATAAAAACGCCTGAACGGGCGAAGCATGCAGATAAGCGGGCGCAGCGTGCAGCGCCCCTACGTTCTGCAAAATAGTTGAGATTTACTCTTCGCTGTCACCCAACGATTCACGCTCTGGCATATCCACCTCAACCCGATCGATACGCTGCAGGCCACGTGGCAACAACGTGCCTTTACGGCCACGCTCGGCGCGGAATTTCTGCAGATCTTCCGGGCGCAGTTTCAGCTTGCGCTTGCCCACGTGCAGGGTGATCGAGGTCTGTGGCGGTAGTACGAACAGCCAGGCCAGTTTATCTTCTCCGCTGGCGGCCTGCGCCGACGGTATCGAGATAATCTTGTTGCCCTTGCCCTTCGACAGTTGTGGCAGATCGGCGACCGGGAACATCAGCATACGGCCAGCGGTGCTGATAGATAGCAGCATATCGTCGCTGCCGTGGATTTCCATCGGCGGCAGTGCCTTGGCGTTGTCCGGCAGGGTGATCATCACCTTACCGGCGCGGTTGCGTGCAACCAGATCGTTGAAGGTACACACGAAGCCGTAGCCCGCATCGGAAGCCATCAGCAACTTCTGATCGTCCGCAGCCATCAGCACCTGCTCAATTGTGGCACCTGGCGGCGGCGTCAGCTTACCGGTTAACGGTTCACCCTGACCACGTGCCGAAGGCAACGTCAGCGGATCGAGCGCATAGCTGCGGCCAGTCGAGTCGATGAACACCACCGGCTGGTTAGTCTTGCCGCGTGCGGCAGCAAGGAAGCTATCCCCAGCCTTGTAGCTCAGGCCGCTCGGATCGATATCGTGGCCCTTGGCGCTACGCACCCAGCCCATTTGCGACAGCACAATCGTTACCGGCTCTGAAGGCACAAAGTCGTGCTCGCTCATGGCCTTGGCTTCTTCACGTTCGGTCAACGGTGAACGACGATCGTCGCCATAAGCCTGTGCATCGGCCTGGATTTCTTTCTTGATCAGGTTGTTCAGCTTGCGCTCGGAAGCCAGCAACGCTTGCAGATGATCGCGCTCTTTTGCCAGCTCATCCTGCTCGCCGCGGATCTTCACTTCTTCCAGCTTGGCCAAATGGCGCAGCTTCAGCTCGAGGATCGCTTCGGCCTGGGTATCTGAGATGCCAAACCGCTGCATCAAGACCGGCTTTGGCTCATCTTCGCTGCGAATGATGTGGATCACTTCGTCGATATTGAGGAACGCAACCAGCAAACCTTCCAGGATGTGCAGCCGTTTGAGCACTTTTTCCAGGCGGTAATTCAGGCGGCGGCGCACCGTATCACGGCGGAAGACCAACCATTCGGAAAGGATCTCCACCAACCCTTTGACCTGCGGGCGGTTGTCCAGACCGATCATGTTCATATTGATGCGGTAGCTGCGCTCCAGATCGGTGGTGGCAAACAGGTGGTTCATCACCTGATCCAGATCGATACGGTTCGAACGCGGCACAATCACCAGACGGGTCGGGTTCTCGTGGTCGGATTCATCGCGCAGGTCTTCCACCATCGGCAGCTTTTTAGCGCGCATCTGGCTGGCGATTTGCTCCAGCACTTTGGCACCGGAAACCTGGTGCGGTAAGGCGGTGATCACCGCGCTACCGTCTTCTTTCTTCCAGATGGCACGCATGCGTACCGAGCCACGGCCATTCTGGTAAATTTTGCGGATCTCTTCGCGCGGGGTAATAATTTCCGCTTCCGTCGGGAAGTCCGGCCCCTGCACAAACTCCAGCAAATCGTCGAGCGATGAGCCTGGCTTGTCGATTAGGGCTACCGCCGCGGCGGCAATTTCACGCACGTTATGCGGTGGAATATCCGTTGCCATCCCTACCGCGATACCGGTTGTCCCGTTGAGCAGGATGTTCGGCAAGCGTGCAGGCAGCATCTTCGGTTCTTGCATGGTGCCGTCGAAGTTAGGCACCCAGTCCGTGGTGCCCTGGCCCAACTCGCCCAGCAGCACTTCGGCGTATTTCGATAGGCGCGATTCTGTATAACGCATCGCGGCGAAAGATTTAGGGTCATCCGGTGCCCCCCAGTTCCCTTGGCCATCTACCAACGGGTAGCGGTAAGAGAAGGGCTGCGCCATCAGCACCATAGCTTCATAACAGGCGCTATCACCATGCGGATGATACTTACCCAACACGTCACCGACGGTACGGGCAGATTTTTTGAATTTGGCGTTGTTGCTAAGCCCCAGCTCCGACATGGCATAGATAATGCGGCGCTGTACCGGCTTTAAACCATCGCCGATATACGGCAGCGCCCGATCCATGATGACGTACATGGAATAGTTCAGATAGGCGTTTTCAGTGAATGTGTGCAGCGGTAGACGCTCAACACCGTCATGAGTCAGTTCGCTCATTACTCAGATATCCTCAGACGACAAAGGGTCGATTCTGCCCGCGATAGTAACTCATCTGCGGGGTGGCTGTCACAGATGCTGCGTGGATTGGCCATTGATGCTGGCAATCGCCCCTGTTTATGCGAAACTCTGCCATCAGTGGCCGCCTTTCTTGACTCACAGTCAACACTGTTGTGCGCTAGATCGCATTTTTCCCTGCTTCAGGAAGGATTACACTCCGTTTCAACGATATGCCTTACGGCCATCACATTCTGACAGGAACCCAACATCCATGAGCAATATCCTGATTATTAACGCCAAGAAGCAATTCGGCCACTCCAACGGTGAGCTGAACCAGACCCTGAGCGACGTAGCAGAAAGTTTCCTGCGCGATGCCAAGCACGATGTACAGGTCACCGTAGTCGATGACGGCTATGATATCGAAGCCGAAGTGCAGAAATACCTGTGGGCCGATACGGTGATTTACCAGATGCCAGGCTGGTGGATGGGCGAACCCTGGATCCTGAAAAAATACCTCGACGAAGTGTTCACCGCTGGCCACGGCAGCCTGTATGCCAGCGATGGTCGCACCCGTTCCGATGCCAGCAAAAAATACGGTTCTGGCGGGCTGATCCAAGGCAAGACCTACATGCTGAGCCTGACCTGGAATGCCCCGTTGGAAGCCTTTACCGATCCCGACCAGTTCTTCCACGGTGTGGGCGTAGACGGCGTTTATCTGCACTTCCATAAGGCCAACCAGTTTCTGGGGATGGAAGCACTGCCGACCTTCATTTGTAATGACGTCATCAAACAGCCGGATATCGCCAACGATATCGCACGTTTGCGCGCACATCTGGGCGAAGTGTTTGCTTAACTGAGATGGGTTTTATAAATCATACCGTTAACCAGTGAGGCCGTAATGATCACCGTAATTGCAGAAATCAGAACCAAACCGGGTCATCGTGAAAGCGTCTTGAAAGCGATTGAAAAGCTGTTGCCAGCGGTGTTGGCGGAAGAAGGCTGTGGCGGCTATCAGCCGATGATCGATGCCGATACCCAGGCACCGTGGCAGAAGCGTTCGCCGGATTCGATCTTTATGTTGGAGAAGTGGCAGAGCCAGGCGCATCTGGAACAGCACCTGCAGATGGATCACATGCTCAAGCACCGTGAAACCATCAAGGACAGCGTGCTAGACACGACCATTTACGTGCTAGATAACGCCTGACTCACATCTGAGCATCAGTGATATGCGCGCTGACATAGTCCAGAAAGCAGGTGATCCGTGCGGCCAACTGGGCATTGCGATAATACACCGCGTTAATCGGCTGGCGGACATCCAACGTTTCTGCCGCCAGCAACTGAACCAGACGCCCTTCCCGCTGATCTTCCCGCGTCATAAAATCGGCCAATTGGGCTATCCCTTCCCCGCGTAGCGCCAGTTGACGCAGCGTTTCGCCGCTAGAGGCCGATAGCGTTGGGGTAATGGCAAAGCGTTCCGCCTGCCGATAGCGCAGCGGCCACAGATTGAGCGACTCGGGCTGCGTAAAGCCCAGCAGGCTATGGTGGTTTAGCTCTTCGACACTGTGCGGCGTTCCATAGCGAGCAATATAGTCCGGGCTGGCAAGGATGCGTAACCGGCTCGCCCCCAGCAGGCGCGCGTGAATAGTGGAGTCTCGCAATGCGCCAATACGAATGGCGATATCAGTGCGTTTCTCCAGCAGATCGATAATCAGGTTATCGGTGTTCAGCTCCAGCTCAATCTGTGGGAAACGTTGGCGGAAACCGGCGACCAGCGGCACGATCACATGTTCCATAAAGGGCGCGGCAGCGTTGACCCGTAGCCTGCCTGCCGGGTTCAGACGACGTAGCGCCATCTGCTCCTCAGCATGTTCCACCGAGTTGATAATTTCCCGCGCATGGGCCAAAAAGCTCTGTCCCTCTTCGGTCAATTCCAGACGACGCGTAGTGCGGCGCAGTAAAGTGGTATCGAGTTTTTTTTCCAGACGACTCAACGCCCGGCTGATACCAGAGGTGGTTTGTCCAAGCTGCTCGGCGGCGGCAGTGATTGAACCACTGTCGACCACGGAGGTATAAGCCAAGAGTTCTTCGAGGGTGATTTTCATGCATTCCGCCCTGGGTTATCGGGTGCAGCACGCAGTGCGCCAGGGATGGCACAATGTAAAAACTTGGGGCCGCGGTTGCGGCCCCACAGGCATCAGACTGAAAGCTCGGCGGTATCGCCCTTGTCTTGCAGCCAGTTGCGGCGGTCTTCCGAACGCTTCTTCGCCAACAGCATGTCCATAATGGCCATGGTCTGATCGGTATTCTCGTCATCGATGGTCAACTGCACCAGACGGCGAGTGTTGGGATCGAGCGTCGTTTCACGCAGTTGCAGCGGGTTCATCTCACCCAGCCCTTTAAAGCGCTGTACGTTCGGCTTGCCCTTCTTACGCTTCAACTGCTCCAGCACGCCGGCTTTCTCTTCCTCGTCGAGGGCGTAATAGACTTCTTTGCCCAGGTCGATACGGTATAGCGGTGGCATCGCAACGTGCACATGGCCACCCTTTACCAGCGAACGGAAGTGGCGGACAAACAGCGCACACAGCAACGTGGCGATATGCAGGCCGTCGGAGTCCGCATCTGCCAGGATACAGATTTTGCCGTAGCGCAGTTGGCTGAGATCTTCGCTGTCGGGATCGATGCCGATCGCCACGGAGATATCATGGACTTCCTGCGAGGCCAACACTTCGTCTGAGGACACTTCCCAGGTGTTGAGGATCTTGCCCTTCAGCGGCATTATCGCCTGATATTCGCGATCGCGCGCCTGCTTGGCCGACCCGCCCGCCGAGTCCCCTTCCACCAGGAACAGTTCGGTCATGCTCAGATCCTGCGAGGTGCAGTCCGCCAGCTTGCCCGGTAACGCAGGCCCGCTGGTCAGTTTCTTACGCACCACTTTCTTCGCCGCACGCAGACGACGTTGAGCGCTGGAGATCGCCAGTTCGGCCAGTTGCTCGGCCGCCTGAACGTTCTGATTCAGCCACAGGCTAAAGGCATCTTTGACCACGCCGGAAACAAACGCTGCACACTGGCGAGAAGAGAGCCGCTCTTTAGTTTGGCCCGCGAATTGCGGATCCTGCATTTTCACCGACAGTACGTAGGCACAGCGATCCCAGATATCTTCCGCAGACAGCTTCACGCCACGCGGCAGAATATTGCGGAATTCACAGAACTCGCGCATCGCATCCAGCAGTCCTTGGCGCAGGCCGTTGACGTGCGTGCCGCCCTGCATGGTGGGGATCAGGTTGACATAGCTCTCCGTCAGCAGTTCCCCGCCCTCCGGCAGCCACAGCAACGCCCAGTCCACCGCTTCGGTATCACCGGCAAAATTGCCGACAAACGCCTTTTCCGGCAGTGTGATCAGGCCGTTCACCGCTTCCATCAGGTAGTCGGTCAGGCCGTCCTGGTAGCACCAGCGCTGCTCGGTATTGTTCAGCTTGTCGATAAAGTAGATTTCAACGCCGGGGCACAGCACCGCTTTGGCTTTCAGCAGGTGCGACAGGCGGGAAACCGAGAAACGCGGGCTGTCGAAGAACTGCTCGTCAGGCCAGAAGTGAATGCTGGTACCGGTGTTGCGCTTGCCGCAGCTACCGGTCACCGCCAAATCCTGCACCTTGTCGCCGTTCTCAAAAGCAATGCTATAGACGTTACCGTCGCGCTTGACGTTGACTTCCACCCGTTTGGACAGGGCGTTAACCACCGAAATCCCCACGCCGTGCAGGCCGCCGGAGAACTGGTAGTTCTTGTTGGAGAATTTACCGCCCGCGTGCAGACGACACATGATCAACTCAACCGCCGGTACGCCTTCTTCAGGGTGGATATCCACCGGCATGCCGCGGCCGTCGTCGATCACTTCCAGTGACTGATCGGCGTGCAGGATCACGTCGATACGCTTGGCATGGCCCGCCAACGCTTCATCGACGCTGTTATCTATCACCTCTTGGCCGAGGTGGTTCGGACGCGTCGTGTCGGTATACATACCGGGACGACGGCGCACTGGTTCTAGACCGCTGAGTACTTCAATGGCATCAGCGTTATAGCTGGATTGAGTCATCGTTGATTATTTTTTCGTGGTTGAGGGAAGGTGCCGAAATCGCCCGCTGCCTGTTCAGTATATCTGTGATAGCTGAAGTTGCTGCGGCGTCATAGCCCTAAAAAATCCACAATCTGGGGGAAGTAGTGCTCGAAACCGACGAAAGCGTGGTTTCCGCCCGACTCCACCGTTTGCCGGCAGGCGGTGTAATAAGCCACTGCCTGACCGTAATCGAGAATTTCATCGCCCGTTTGCTGTAGCAACCAGATTAAATCCGGCGACTCCAAGGGATCGACCTGCATCACTTTCAGATCATAAACGTGGCGTGACTCTAACACATATTGCTGCCCGGTGTAGGGGTTCTCGTTGCGCCCCAGATAGTCGATCAGCAGCTCATACGGCTTCACCGCAGGGTTTACCACTACCGCTGGCAACGCAAAACACTGCGATAACCAGGTGGCATAATAGCCGCCCAACGAGGAGCCTACCACGCCCATCGTCTGGCCTGCCCGTGCCATCACCAGATCTTCGAGCATTTCCGCCGCCTCCGCCGGGTAAGGCGGCAACTGCGGTACCAACATGTCGATATGCGGATGATGTTCCGCCAGCCAGGCTTTGAACGCTGTGGCCTTGGCCGAAAGCGGCGAACTGTTGAAACCGTGCAGGTATAGTAAGGTTGAAGGCATCAGTAGCCGTCCGAATCCATGTCGGGGCGGAAGTCATCGTTTTCCAACCGGAATACCTGGGTTTCCACCCGACCATCCGGCAACAGGTCGAGATAGCGCCAACCTGGGGAAACGTCGTCGATCGTAAAATTGGTGCAGTGCGGTTTGAATTGCACACAGGTGGACGGCGTGGCCAACAGCCGACGTCCGTGCCAACCCAGATCCAGTTCCTGGTGGATATGCCCGCACAGCAGGGTATTCACTTTCGGATAGCGCCACAGCATGGCCGCCAGCGTATGCGGGTTACGCAAACTGTGTTGATCAAGCCAGGTGCAGCCCGAAGGCAACGGATGGTGATGCAGTAATAGCAGCGTATAACGCTCTGGGTAAGCCTCCAGGCAACGCTCCATCCACTCCAGTTGGTATTCGCTCAGCTCGCCGTGCGGCACGCCAAACACCTGGCTATCCAGCAATAACACCTGCCAGTTTTCCCCCAGCAGCACCTGCTTGGAAGGCGAGATACCAGCAGCGGCCAGTGCATCGACCATTGCAGGCTGAAAATCGTGGTTCCCCGGCAGCCAGACACAGGGCGCGGGCAAACGGGTGATGCCATCGGCAAAGTGCCGGTATGCCGCCTGGGAATGATCCTGCGCCAGATCGCCGGTTGCCACGATCAGGTCGCTCTCACGCTGCTGCGCGATCACCGCATCCAGCACTGCGTGATAGCTGGCATAGGTATTTATGCCAAGCAAGGTCTCATGCTTGCCAGCAAACAGGTGGGTATCAGTTATTTGTAGGATCCTGACCTTGGCCCCACTCGCCACGGGCAGTCTAAACAGGCTTTCCAAATAGTGTCCTTTGTTATCTCCGTCGACCTGTACCCGTCGTACTTCAAGCCACAGCGTTGTTACCTGCAGGTAGGCTACTCAACCCAGTCCTGGGCCTCGCCCCTTCGGGGCCACTGTGTGCAGCGTTCAAACCTGTTCCCGACAAATTTGTCACCCCGGAAAGTAAGCTCCTGGGGACTCCTACCTTTGTCGCCTTGCTGCGGCTTGAAATCCATAGGGTAACTACAAAGCCGGAACCGCCATTGCTCCATGCGCTAAACAGTAGCGCAACCAATCAGCAAGAAACTGGTTAATTTGATGCTTTTCGTCGCGTTGATGCAACTTTTTGTTCGGATAATCATAACGCGCTTTAAACCGATAGATCTGCTGACTTGAACACACTTCCGCAACCATCGCGTCGTGGTACAGCCTCACTGTCATCGCAGGCAGGCTCCAGTAGCTGACCGCAGGCGCAGTCTGCTCAATCTGCACCAGCGTGGTGTAACGGGTAGATTCAACAATAGTCAGACGATAGTGGGCGCCATTCACCTGATAAGTGACGGTTTCATCGACTTCGTCGTTACGCGGCATCAAACGCCGCAATTGCGCGAAGTTGGTTTCACACAATCTCATCATTTCGGGGAAGTCAGGGGTATAGCGCTTTTGCATTTAGTTGGCCCATTCTGCTTTAAGCGATTCATGGTGCAACGCCAGCCACTGCAATGCAATCACTGATGCGGCATTATCAATCGCGCCTTCTTCAACCCAGCGGTAAGCCTGTTCGCGGCTGACCACGTGGACACGGATATCTTCATGCTCTTCGGGCAATCCGTGGATCCCTTCGGCCGTCAGGGCGTCAACCTCGCCGACCATAATAGACAGGCGTTCGCTGGTGCCACCAGGGCTGGCCAGATAGCTCAGCACCGGCTTGCAACGCCCGACCACCACCCCAGCCTCTTCCAATGCTTCGCGGCGGCAGACGTCTTCAACGCTTTCTCCCGTTTCGATCATACCCGCAACCATTTCCAGCAGCCAAGGAGAAGCTGAGCTATCAATGGCCGGGATCCGCAGTTGTTCAACCAGCACCACTTCGTCCCTGATGGGATCATAGGGTAGCAACACCGCCGCATGGCCGCGTTCAAAAACTTCGCGTGTGACCTCACCGCTCATCTCACCGTTGAACAGACGATGGCGAAAGCGATATAAGTCGAGTGAAAAAAAACCACGGTATAGCGTCTCTCGTGCAATAATTTCTACATCATTTTTGTCGAAAGTAACGGGTGAAGGTTGCAAACGGTTCATCTACGAATTCTCCTGTGTGATTATGCCGGCAAAATAAAGGGATTTGATGACAGAAACGGCGGGATTATCTTCACCCGCTTTGTGTTAGATTGTGAACCATGATATCAGGTAGCGCCGATGCAAATAGCCCAGTGTCAGTAAACGTAGCGTACACCAAGGTAAAAGTTCTGTGAGATGGCACATTAAGCCACCCTCAGCGCTCGGCAGATTCTGCTAGAATTGGCAACTATTCGTCTATCGTCAGCGCTAACATAGCAATATTGCTGCACAACAAGGAATGCAAATGAAGAAACTGCTCCCCCTTCTTATTGGTCTGAGCCTCGCTGGCTTCAGCACCATGAGCCAGGCAGAGAACCTGTTGCAGGTTTACAAACAGGCCAGGGAAAGTAACCCGGATCTGCGTAAAACCGCTGCTGATCGTGATGCAGCGTTTGAAAAAATTAACGAAGCACGCAGCCCGTTGCTGCCACAGCTTGGCTTATCTGCCGGTTATACCTATAACAACGGCTTCCGCGATGCCAATGGGCTTGACAGTAACACCACCCAAGGCTCGCTGGCGCTGACCCAGACTATCTTTGATATGTCCAAATGGCGCGCGCTGACGCTGCAGGAAAAGACCGCCGGTATTACCGATGTCACTTTCCAGACTTCATCCCAGAAATTGATCCTGGATACGGCTACCGCCTATTTCAACGTTTTACAGGCGATCGATGCCCTGTCCTACACCCAGGCGAATAAACAAGCGGTTTACCGTACCTTGGATCAGACCACCCAACGTTTTAACGTAGGCCTGGTTGCCATTACCGACGTGCAGAACGCCCGTGCCAACTACGACACCGTGCTGGCCAACGAAGTGACTGCCCGTAACAATCTGGATAACGCAGTAGAATCGTTACGCCAAATCACTGGCACCTTCTACCCGGAACTGGCCTCGCTGGATACCAACAAGTTCAGCACCAAGCGCCCGGATGCCGTCAACAGCCTGTTGAAGGAAGCGGAAAGCCGCAACCTGAGCTTGCTGTCCGCCCGCCTGAGCCAGGATCTGGCCCGTGAGCAGATCAAATCAGCGCAAACCGGCTATATGCCAACGGTTGATTTAAATGCTTCTACCGGGATCACCAATTCCAAATACAGCGGTTCCAGAGCTAACACCGGGACTAGTGGCAACGACTCGATTAATGGCCAGAACCAGGTCGGCATCAGCGTGAGCGTGCCACTGTACAACGGCGGCGTAACCAACTCGCGTGTAGAACAGGCGCAGTACAACTTCGTCGGTGCCAGCGAGCAGTTGGAAAGCGCCCATCGCAGTGTGGTACAAACCGTGCGTTCCTCCTTCAACAACGTTTCTGCGTCTATCAGCAGCATCAGCGCTTATAAACAAGCGGTGGTTTCTGCCCAGAGTTCTTTGGATGCGACCGAAGCCGGTTACGAAGTGGGTACCCGTACCATCGTTGACGTGTTAGATGCGACGACCACGCTGTATAACGCCAAGCAACAGCTTTCCAATGCGCGTTATTCTTACCTGATCAACCAGTTGAACATCAAATCAGCGCTCGGCACGCTGAACGAAAACGATCTGATGATGCTGAACGGAGCACTAGGCAAGCCAATCTCCACCGCGCCAGACGTGGTAGCACCACCAACAGCGGCACAAGATGCCTATGTTGACGGTTCCAGCACCACCCGGCCAACGGCCAGCAGATAACATGCTACAGCCTTGAGCTACCGAATAACGGGGCCCGGCATTTGCCGCGCCCCGTTTTTTTTATCCAATAATCCCGCTTCTGCCCATCGCCTCACAGCCTCTGTAAATGGGTTGATGTTATCATTCGCTCCCTATTTGGGTTTACCTGCTGAACGGGATCTGATGGACAACGCTTCACTCTGGCAACGGTTGATCACCGAAGGCGCGTTACCGCCACAGCTGCGCCCCTCCCCGGCCATTTATGCCTCCTGGCTACGCTGCAGCCACCTAATGCAACCCGCCGTGTGGAAAGCCCCACATCGTGCCCTGGGCACCACCTTCGACTCGATCTGTCGGCGTAAGGATGATTTCATTACGCTCGGCCAGGCGGCGTTGGAAGATGCCTGGGAATATATGGAACAGCGTCAGTGCGTGTTGCTGATCCTCGACGAAAGCGGCTGTACGCTGTGGCAATGCGGCGACAAGATGACGGGCGAACAACTGCTCGAACTGGGTTTTGCGCCTGGTGCTTACTGGGCGGAAGGCGATATCGGCACCAATGCCCCTTCCCTGGCCGCATCCGAGGGCCATCCGGTACAGATCCATAGCGATGAACACGTGCGCCAGGCGCTGCATGGCTGGTCATTCTGTGCCGCACCGGTGCATGACAATAGCGGCCGCCAGCGAGGTATGTTGGCTTTGGGTTGCCAGTTGACCGATTGCAATGCGGGCGATCTCTCATTGATCCTGGCGATCGCCCGGGAGATCGGCAATGCCCTGAATGCCGACGGCCTGCTGGCCGAATCCAACCGCCATCTCAATCAGCTCAACGGGCTACTGGACAGCGTAGACGATGGCGTCCTGGCCTGGGATCACCGGGGCTATCTGCAGTATATCAACCCGCGCGCCGCCGCTATGCTCAAGCTGCACGAACAGAAGAGCCAGGGCAAGCCGCTGGCACAGTTGCTCACGTTACCTGCCTTGCTTAACCGCGCTATCACTCAACGCCAGCCGTTACAGCATGTGGAAGTCACCTTTGAAAACCAGGGCCAGTTTATCGCCGCGCTACTCACCCTCAAACCGATCGTGGACGGTGAGCACTGTAGCTTTATCGCCTTGCTGCACCCACTGGAAAGGCTGCATCAGTACGTCAGCAGCCAGATCGGCCGGGTCAGCCATACCTTCGAACAGATGCCTTCCGGTACCCAGGAAATGCGCCGCCTGATCCGCTATGGCCAGCAGGCGGCGAAGGGCCATCACCCGATTTTGCTGTGCGGTGAAGAAGGAGTGGGAAAAGAGCTGGTCAGCCAGGCCATCCACAATGCCAGCGAACGTGCCGCCGGGCCTTATATCGCCTTGAATTGCCAGTTGTTGCCCGAAGCCCAGGGGCTGAAGGAGCTGTTGGGTAGTGATGCCAACGAAGAACAGGCCGGCCAGCTCAGCAAGTTCGAACTGGCCAATGGCGGCACACTGTATCTTGAACAGGTCGAATACCTGCCGCTGGCCATGCAGTCCGCCCTGTTGCAGGTGCTAAAAACCGGCGTAGTGATGCGTATGGACTCCAGCCGCGTGATCCCGGTGAACGTGCGGGTGATCGCGACCAGCGCCGCCAACCTGCCGCTGCTGGTGCAACAGAACCGTTTCCGCCGCCAGCTGTTTTATAGCCTGCAAGCCTTCGAGATCCAGATCCCACCGCTACGTCAGCGTCTCAGTGACGTCCCTTTGCTGGGCCAACACCATCTGCGCGCTCTGGAACAACACTTCCAGTGTCGCTTCCGGGTGGACGATGAGGTAATGGCCCAGCTTGGTTTGTACCTGTGGCCGGGTAACGATCTGGAACTGAAAGGGGTGATAGAGCGCGCCGCAATGATTTGCCACAACCATCATATTCAACTGGCCGATCTGCCCGCGCATCTGCTCAGCCATCAGCCGCTAGTGGAAAGCGACTCTCAGCCGGCCTTGCCACTGATGACGCTGGCGGAAATGGAGCTGCAAGCGATTATCCGAGTCGCCAACGTCAGCCACGGTCAGCTTAACGAAATGGCGCAGCTGCTGGGCATCAGCCGCACCACTCTGTGGCGTAAAGTCAAACAGCTGAATATCGATATCAGCCAGTTCAAGCTGCGGGGTTAATGACTGAGCTGTAAAGTTCCGCGCGCCGCATCCAGCATCGCCTTCTGGCCGTTGCGGGTCTTGCTGATACATTCACTCATGCCGACCACCATCGGGATCCCCATCGCTTTGGCCAGGATCGCCGTGTGTGACAAGGCATTGCCGCCGCTCAGGCAAATACCGAGTACCATGCGCCGATCGAGCATCACGACGTCGGAGGGCATCAGTTCATCCATCACCAGGATCGCTGGCTCATTAAGCACGATCGCCGGGATAGGCAACCGTGCCAGATGGCTCAGCGTACGGCGCAGCATGTCACGCACGTCCAGTTCCCGCGCCTGCAAATACTCATCATCCAGCGCCCGATACTCGGCGGCAATCTGCTCCAGTTCCCGCCGCCACGCCTGTTCCGCGCTGCACTGCTGCTGGGCAATACGGGTAAAGGCGGCCTGTTGCAGGTCGGGATCGTCTAGCAACATGCTGTGCGCCCCAAAGATCGCCGCCTGCGGTTTGCCGATCAGGTTGCCAGTGCGATCGGCCAGCTTGTTAAGATCGTCTAACGTCTGCTGCAACGCGATACGCAGGCGCTGCTGTTCATTGAGCACGTCATCGGCCCCGAGTTGGCGTTCTTCCGTTTGCGGCCAGAAGCTCAACGCCTGGAAAATCGGGCCACTACTCACGCTTTCCTCCACGGGGATACCGTGCAGTGAAGGCAGCTGTTGCTCAGAGACCGTTTCGCCAAAGTGCTGCTCTGCCAACGCCTTGAAAGCCGCCAGAGCCTCATCGGCCTGGGCGCCATCGGCAATCAGGCGGATAGTGTCACCGTGACGCACCTGCAACAAAGCCAGTTGATTCAGGCTGCGCGGATTAGCACATTGGCCGTGCTTTTCCAGCACCAGTTCTGCGGTAAAAGGAGCTAATACCTCTGCCAGACGCGCCGCTGGACGGGCATGTAACCCATGTGGATTCTGAACCGTCCAACTCAGGCTTTTACCCTGATTCAGCGGTAAATTCAGTGGTTTGCCAGCGGATATTTCCTCACCAAGCTGCACCTGTTTGGCCTGTAAGGCCCCTTTCGCCTCTGCCAGTACCTGCTCCAGGCTACCGCCCGCGTTAGCCGCTACCACCGCAGCCAGCGTCCCCTCAACCAGCGGTGCCGCACAAAGCGCCACCTTGGCCGCCACCTCTGGATCCAGCAGCTCAAGCGCGGTTTCCGCACTCAATAATGCGCTGCCGAGATCCATCAGCACCACGATCCCCGCTCCGTCAGCGACGGACTCGATCGCTTCCATCACTTTCAGCGCATCGGTGCCGATCGGGTGTAATTCATCATCGACCCCCGCCGCCAGCGCCAGTTTACAGCCCTCACCGCGCATCATCTGCCGGGCGAGTTGCTCAACCCCCTGCGCCAATTGTGCACTGTGCGAAACCACCACAATATTGATCATCCCGCCTCCTCGACCACCTGGGCCAGCGTTTGTATCATCAGCATGACGGAGGTTGCGCCGGGGTCCTGATGGCCGATGCTGCGCTCGCCCAAATAGCTGGCGCGCCCTTTACGGGCCTGCATGACGATGGTGGCCTGTGCGGCCTGCTCCGCACGCACGGCGGCCTGTTGTAGCGCCTGGGTCACACTGAGCTGCTGTTGTAACGACTCGCCCAGGCTAGTGACGACTGGCCCCCAGACATCACACATGGTTTTGTCGCCCGGCTCTGCCTTGCCACGCATCGCTACGCCTTCCGCGCCCTCCTGGATCACCTGCTTCAACTCCGCCAGATCCAGGCTCTGCTTGGCGTTGGCTGCCTGAGCCGCACGGATGAAGAAGGTGCCGAACAACGGACCACTGGCACCACCAACGCTGGAGAGCAGCGTCATACCGGTGTTCTTGAGAATAAAGCCGATGTCCTTGTCCGCTACCGAAGGCAACTTTTCTACCACCTTGCTAAAGCCACGGTTCATATTCAGACCGTGATCGCCATCGCCGATATCGCTATCCAACTGAGTCAAGAAATCACGCTCGTGGGTAAAGACCTCACCACAACGCATCAACCACTCAACGACCTGCTGTTTGCTTAATGTCATATTTCCTCCTCAGCCCCAGCGCAGCGCTGGCGTGTTCACCGGCGCATCCCACAGCGATAACAACTCGTCATCCACTTGTAGCAAGGTGATGGAAACCCCCTGCATATCCAATGCAGTGCAGTATGAGCCCACCAGGTTACGCTCAATCACGATCCCGGCTGCGGCGCAACGCTGCGCTAAACGGTGGTAAACCCCATACAGTTCGGAAAGCGGCGTGGCCCCCAGATTATTGACCAGCGCAATCACCCGATCGCCCTGTGTCAAAGCTCGTTTGCTCTGGCTCTCTTCACGCCACTCCCCCTGCTGACGATCCCAAACGCGGATCGAGCGCTGATAATCACCGTGATCGATCAAGGTATGGAACATGTCATCCACCGTATTATCGAGGGTGGTGAACATCCGCCGTTCGATCCCCGGTTCGCCATGGATGCCAACGCCAAACTCCATCTCGTTATCCGCCAAAGTAAACGACGGTTTACCTGCCGCAGGCACGGTACAAGCGCCCAGAGCGATCCCCAGTGAGTGGCCTTGGTTGTTGATTTTGTGCCCCAGCGTGACCAGAACGTCCAGATCGTCACCCCGTACCGCTGCCGCGCCGAGCAGTTTTTCCATCAGCACCGTGTTGGCAACCCCACGTCGGCCAGCGGTAAATAGGCTGTCTTTCACCGCCACATCATCATCCACCAGCACCGTTGCCACTGGCACTCCGCTGTCATGCAGCAATTCGGTCGCCGTTTCAAAGTTGAGGATGTCACCAGTGTAGTTCTTGATGATCAGCAACACCCCGGCACCGCCGTCAATGGCCTGGCCGCAGTCGTACATTTTATCCGGCGTCGGCGAGGTAAAAATTTCCCCTGGGCAGGCACCATCAAGCATTCCCTCGCCCACGAAGCCGCAGTGCATCGGCTCATGGCCACTACCACCGCCAGACAGGATCGCTACTTTGCCTGGGATCGGCCCCGCCGTGCGGGTCACAAATACCGGATCCTGATGCACCTGCAGCTCCGGGTGAGCAGCAGCCATGCCGAGTAACTGTTCGTTAAGTACCGAATCGACCTGATTGATTAGCTTTTTCACGGTTAATTCCTCTGTAGAGAACAGCGGGCGCGTTGAGCGCGCCCGATGATTTATGCGCGTTGCAACCAGGAGCTGCCCAGTTTGTCTGCTGTCAGAATAGCCGCCAGTACGCTTTCCGGCGTCACGCTAAACGGCATGTTGTGGATGGTTTCACCTGGGGCGCAGCTGGCCTCTGCTACTTTGCTGATTTTTTCCGCCAGTTCGCCAGTGATGCCCATTTGCGCCAGGGTGATCGGCAACCCGACTTGCTGACAGAAGTTCAGCACCGTTTCAATCTGTGCCATTGGGCTGTTTTGCAGCACCAGTTGCGACAAGGTACCGAACGCCACTTTTTCCCCGTGATACAGATGATGGCACTCTTCCAGCACGGTAAAACCGTTGTGGATGGCATGCGCCGCCGCCAGGCCGCTGCTTTCAAAACCAATACCGCTCAGATAGGTGTTGGCTTCAATGATGCGCTCCACCGCTTCGGTGACCACACCAGACTCCGCAGCCAGCTTGGCCTTAACCCCTTCAGCCAACAGCGTTTCATAACATAGACGCGCCAGATTGAGCGCTGCCAGCGTAGACTTGCCGCCCGCCATGCTGGTGGCCTGAGCATCGAAGCAGGCCTGAGCTTCAAAATAGGTGGAGAGCGCGTCGCCCATGCCCGCCACCAGCAGGCGTACCGGCGCTGTGGCGATAATCGCGCTGTCCATTACCACCATATTCGGGTTGGCGGGGTAGATCAGGTATTCTTCAAACTCGCCGCTTTCGCTGTAGATCACCGACAACGCGCTAGTAGGGGCATCCGTCGAAGCAATTGTTGGCATCAGAACCACCGGCACATGCTGGTAATAGGCAATCGCCTTGGCGGTATCTAACGTTTTACCGCCACCTATGCCGATCACCCCTTTGCAGCCATGGCTGTTCAGTTCCTGACCAAGGCGGTCGATTTCCTTGCGACAGCATTCGCCATTAAACGTACTAGCGTGATACTTCACCCCGTGCTGATGCAGGCTGCCCATCACAGTATCGCCTGTCAGTTTCATAACGAAATCGTCGGCGATCACAAAGTAATGATCGGCAAGAGCTTTGGCATATTGGCCAACGGAGGTCAACGCATTGGCTCCCTGGATGTATTTGCTCGGGGATTGGATGATTCTCAACATAACTGACTCCTTGTAGGGACGTTAACCAAATAACATTCAGATTTCAGAGGGTGATATCGACGTATTGTTCTGTTGCTGACTATACGACCTGCCGACCGCTTGGCGAGTAAGGAAAAAAACGTTACATAATGGAACGTAGCTTCGGACAAAACGTTCCATTATGTAACGCTTTTGCTGCAGTTATGCGCCGTAAAGCGAACTGGCGCACACCGTAACGTATAAGTGCGTAAAGAGTGGATCCTGCGGGTGTTTCAGCTTTAATTTTGAGCATCTTTCCCCTATCCTATCGACCACTACTGGGCAAGGGCGAATACAGCCCGCATGATGGGATAAATATCGATGAAACGGACCAAAAACATCAACAAAGACACCTTCCGCAAATCCTGGCGCAGCTACCGAGTTGCCCCCGTGGCTTTGGCGATCAGCGCAGTGTTTATGCTGGCCGGCTGCGAACAGGCAGATGAGACGGTTTCCCTGTATAAAAATGCCGACGATTGTTCAACCTCCAACCCGTCGATGAGCGAGCAGTGCACCACCGCGTATAACAACGCGCTGAAAGAAGCGGAAAAAACCGCGCCTAAATACGCCACTCGTGAAGACTGCGTAGCCGAATTCGGCGAAGCGCAATGTACTCAGGCTCCAGCACAGGCTGGTATGGCCGCAGAATCACAAAGCAGTGGCAGCATGTGGATGCCGCTGATGGCGGGCTACATGATGGGCCGCATGATGGGTGGCGGGGGCTACGCTCAACAGCCGCTGTTTTCCTCTAAAAACGCCGCCAGCCCGGCAAACGGCAAGTTTGTTGACGCCAGCGGTAAAAGCTATGGCCCGGCAACCGCAGGCGGCCGCTCCATGACTGTACCTAAAACCGCAATGGCCCCTAAACCCGCAGTGACCAATACCGTTACCCGTGGTGGTTTCGGTGAGTCCGTGGCCAAACAGACCAGCATGCAGCGCAGCAGTGCCACGTCCAGCAGCTCACGCAGCATGGGCGGTTAAGACATGAAACGCGTTGCGATTAGCGAGCGCCCAGACTGGCGCGAAAAAGCCACTGAATTTGGTTTCGCCTTTCACACCATGTACGGCGAACCCTACTGGTGTGAAGATGCCTATTACCAATTCACATTGGCGCAGATCGAAGAGATTGAAGATGCTACCGCCGAACTGCATCAGATGTGCCTGAAGGTGGTTGATAAGGTGGTCAACAGCGATCAACTGATGACCAAATTCTGCATCCCCAAGCACACCTGGGAATTCGTTCGCAGCTCCTGGCGCACTAATCAGCCTTCGCTGTATTCACGCCTCGATCTGGCCTATGACGGCATCAATCCGCCCAAGCTGTTGGAAAATAATGCCGATACGCCAACCTCACTGTATGAGGCAGCGTTCTTTCAATGGCTATGGCTGGAGGATCAGATCAACGCCGGCAAGCTGGATCCCGCCGCCGACCAGTACAACAGCCTGCAAGAAAAACTGATCGAACGTTTCGCCGATCTGCAAGCCAACCACGGCTTTAGCCTGCTGCATCTGGCCTGCTGCCAAGACAGCGAGGAAGATCGCGGTACGGTGCAATATCTGCAAGATTGCGCGCTGGAAGCGGGCCTGCCGACCGAATTCCTGTTTATGGAAGAGATTGGCCTGGGCGAGAAAGGCCAGTTCACCGACCTGCAAAATCAGGTTATCAGTAACCTGTTCAAGCTCTATCCGTGGGAATTTATGCTGCGCGAGATGTTCTCCACCAAGCTGGAAGACGCTGGCGTACGCTGGCTGGAACCGGCCTGGAAGAGCATTATCTCCAACAAGGCTCTGCTGCCGCTGTTGTGGGAAATGTTCCCGGACCATCCAAACCTGCTGCCAGCCTACTTTGCCGAGGACGATCATCCGCAGATGGATCATTACGTCACCAAGCCGCTGTTCTCACGCGAGGGTGCCAACATTCAGATCGTCCAGAACGGTCAGGAAGTGGCGCGCGTAGATGGGCCATACGGCGAAGAAGGCATGATTGTGCAGCAGTTCCATCAGTTACCACAGTTTGAAGGCAGCTATACGCTGATCGGCAGTTGGCTGGTCAACGATCAGCCTTGCGGTATTGGCCTGCGTGAAGATCGCGAGTTGATCACCCAGGATCTGTCGCGCTTCTACCCGCATATTATTCTTGGTTAATCCGTAGGGTCGAACCTATTCGACCGTAGAGGCGCGAAATTTTCGCGCCTTTTTTATTGGTCTCTGCTGGTGATTAATCGATTAACCCCATATACTCAAAGCGTCTGTTCTCCTCGGGCGGAGCTACCAGATATGAAGCTGACTTCCCTTATCCCGCCGCAGGTAAACCTGCATGATGGGCGCTTTACTGCACCTGATGTACAACATAAATCCACAACCCTGGGCAACCTGGCGGGGATATTTGCCGATCGTCACGCCTGGCAGAAGATGCCAGCAGAGTTTGCCGTCTACAGCGTAGAGATGCTGCCTTCCCCCTCGCAGGAAGGTGAGCTGTTTGTTGGCACTACGCACCTGCAAGCGGGCAAGGTGGGTAACGAGTTCTTTATGACCCGTGGGCACTTTCACCAGCGCCGTGAACAGGCCGAGTTCTACTTCGGGTTACGGGGTAAGGGTTTGCTGTTGCTACAACATCAGGACGGTGACTGTATCCTTGAGCAAGTGTTTGCTGGCAGCGTCCACCACATTCCTTCCTTCACCGCACACCGTCTGATTAATACCGGCGATGAGGTGCTCTCGGCACTAGCGGTCTGGCCAACGGTGGCCGGGCATGATTACAGTGCCTTACAGCCGCTGGGCTTCAAACTACGGGTGTTCGCTGACGGCGCAGGTTGGAAAGCGGAGGCCCAATATGAGTGACTCCATGCTGCCATACGGGTTAGACGTGCGCGTGACCAGCGAGCCGATGGGTTTTGGCTATGGGGATGAGGTGATAGGGCCGTTACCAGAGATCCGCACGTTGGATCAAATCCGCCCTTCGCTACGCGATCCTGACTGTGATGGCCCAGCGCAGGTCTACGCCATCGTGATGGACGTAGCCAAGCAGCAACATCTGGCGGAGTTAAACAAGCGCATGTTGTTGTTTGGCATCGTGACCTATGCCAAAGGCCAGTTGGGGCGTGAACCGATACGCAGCCAAGGGCATATTCACCGCATCAGCCAGCACAGCGGCTGGTCCCCGCCGGAACTGTACGAAATCTGGCAGGGCAAAGCGATCATCTATATGCAGGAACGGGTCGAACGGGACCCAGGCCGCTGCTTTGCCGTCCATGCCGGACCCGGTGAGAAAGTGCTGGTGCCGCCGGGTTGGGCACATGCCACCATTTCCGCCGATCCCCATCAGCCGCTAACCTTTGCCGCCTGGTGCGATCGCGAATACGGCTTTGAGTATGAGGCGGTACGGGCCTACAAAGGGCTGGCATGGTATCCATTATTGCAGGGCGATAACATCGTCTGGCAGCAAAACCCTCATTACCAATCCGGCAGGTTACATGCCATTGGGCCAAGGCATTACGCGGATTTTGGTCTGAGCGATGAACCGCTCTATGCACAGTTTGAGGCCGACCCGGCACGCTTCCAGTTTATATCCAAACCGGGCAGCGTAGCGGAAAAATGGCTACGGTTTGAGCCTTGACAGAAGACGGGCGCAGCTTTTAGCCGCGCCCGATGAATGATAGGTCAGGAGAACAGGCCGCAGGCAACGCCGGCAGCGGCCAATACCAGCAGGCCAAGCATCGCTTTCACCGGTGAAAGCCCGCGCTTAGCCATCAGATACCAGGTGGCCAGCACTACGATCAGCGGCATCAGGTTCGGGAAAATGCCATCCAGCATCTGTTGCAGTTGAATGTTCACCCCATCCTTGGTAATAAACTCCAGCCCGGTCCCCAGCTTGACATAGCTGGCGGCCACTCCGCCCATGACAAACACCCCTAACAGAGAGAGCGCCTCACGCAGGCGAGAGGATTTGCTGCTGACCAGCATCTCCACCGAGCCGGACCCCATGTTATAGCCCTTCATAAACAGCCAGTAAGAGCCAGGGATAACGATCAGGCTGAAGGCAATAATGTAAAACAGCGGCCCAATCACGCTGCCACCAGCGGCCAGCGCCATGCCGATACTCAGCAGGATGGGGATCAACATCCCCGGTAACATGGAATCGCCGATCCCGGCCACTGGCCCCATCAGGCCCACTTTCAAGGTGTTGATAGTTTCACCATCGATCGGTTCCCCGTTGGCCCGCTTCTCTTCCAGCCCAATCACCATACCGTTGACGATCGCGCCCAGTTGCGGTTCGGTATTATAAAATGAGGTATGGCGACGAATGGCTTCAATGCGTTGCTGCTTGTCCTGATACAGCTTCTTCAGCGCCGGCATCATGCTCAGGCAAAAACCATAAGACTCCAGGCGCTCAAAGCTCATCGAGGACAGGTTATACATCATCCAGGCGCGCCAGCAGCGGCGCAGATCCCGTTTATTCAGTTTGGGTGTTGGTGTTTCCATCAGAATTCATCCTCATCATCGGCCTGTGGCCCAGCCTGCGCGCTGGCAACCTGCGGCTCCGGCTTATAGTTGTAGTGGATCAGCGCTAACAGCGCGCCAACAATCACCAGCGCCACCATATTCAGCTTGAGGAACACGATGCAGATAAACCCCACCAGGAAGTAAATCAGCATGCTGTAGTTTTTAATGATCTGCTTGAGAAGAATGGCAATCCCCACTGCGGGCAGAATGCCACCGACCACGTTCATAGTGGTTAGCACCAGCGCGGGCAGGCTGTCCATAAAGGCGTTGATATAGCGCGCCCCGAAGAACACCGCGATAAAGGTGGGCACAAAACGCAGCAGGAAGTTGGTCATCTGCGGCCAAATAGCGCTGTTAAGATAGATCCCCCGTTCATCCCCCTGCTCTACCGCCACGTCCGCTCGGTGGTTCCAATAGGAGTTGAGTACCATCATGGCGTTGAACAGCACGGTACCCATGATGCCGATAGTCGCTGCCAATGCGACCGCCACCTCCGGCCCCTTGCCGGAAAGTATCCCCAACGCGATCGCCGGGAAGGCAACAAAGTTGAGATCGGCCGGCATCGATCCACCTGGTGTTACCATGGCGATATAGACCGCCTGAACCGCAACACCGATGATGATACCGGTCTGTACATCGCCGAGGATCGCCCCCACCAGCATACCGGACACCAACGGGCGGCTGAGAATATACCAGCCTCCGGTCAGCCCTAGCAGCCAAGGGCTACTCAGCGCGCCGAGATAGCAGAATATCCCGATAAGCGTCGCTTCAAACCACATAGTTAACTCCTGTCAGTCAGACCTGTTTGAGTTTCTTTTTGGCATCTAGCCAGCTGAAATGGCTGGCGTCGGGTACCAGCCGGAATTCGATCGCATGGCCACGTTCACTGAGAAAATCGAAGGCAGCGCTCTCTTCGTGATTTACCGACTGGTTCGGACCAATGGTCACGGTCTGTGCCCGTGCCGACATCGGCCCAACGTTGATCTTCTGGTTACGGTTTTTTAAATCGATACCGGCTTCCAAGAGCCTGCGCAGCGTGACCGGCGATTTACCGATCACGAAGTATTGCTTGTCACTGGCAATCACCTTCGGCAACTTTTCTATCGCCTGTGCCACGGTGAACAACCACACTTTGGTGTCCTGTACCGCTCCTTTCATCACCGATGACAGCAGCGGATCTGCCGCTACCTCATCGTCGATCGCCACAATCCCGTCGCAGGGCAGCTCCTTCGCCCAACGGGTAACCAACTGGCCATGGATCACCCGATCGTCGATACGTACAAATGAAATCGCCATGATTTTTCCTCAGAAATCGTCCGGTTGTGCTGCTTGCGCCGGGCGGGCAACCACAATAGTTTCGCCCCCCTGCGCCACTAGCTCTTGTGCGGCATGCTGCACATCCACGCCCTCCAGCAAGTCGGCACTCATCAGTAACATGGGGAAATTCACTCCCGTCACTACCGCCATCGGCACAGCGTTATTCGGGTCAAACGCATGACGGCAGGCCACGTTATAGGGAGTGCCACACAGCAAATCGCACAGCACCAGTACCCCATCGGCACCTGGGCTAACCCGCTGCAGTTCGGTGGCAAAATCTTGCTTGAAAGCCTCAATACCACCAGTTTCATCGAGACTGACGTAACTGGTGTGTGGCAACTCGCCATAAACCATGCTGGCGCTGGTCATCAGAGCCTCAGCCAGCGGGCCATGCGAGATCACAATCACTTTCAACATCGGTTTATCCCCTTACCCAGGCTTTGATGGTGGCTAGAGTTTTACCCTGGCTGCTGCCATAAGGGCTGATACGATAAGATCCCACCGCCGCCGGGACGATAAAGGTTTCCGCATAATGCACCACAAACGGGGCGAATCGGCCCTCAGGGCTGTCGACCACGGCCTCTTCCCCTTCGATCAGATTCAGCACGTTCACCCGCCCTTCGGTATGGTGCAATACTGGTTCGCTGAACCAATGACGGCGGGTTTCGATAAATTCACGCTCATGCAGGCCAGTACGTTCCTCCCTCCAGCCCCTCCCTTCAGCCACTGGCTCGATACGGTTTACCAGATGTTCCTGCACCCAGGCGGTGTCACGCTGCCAGTCGATTACCTGCTCGCCATGCTCCAAATGCACCGGTCGCGGCTGCCCATCCAGCCCCAGACGACCCCAGTCCCAGAGTTTGAAGGTGAAGATGTAAGGCGTGGCGCTGATTTCCAGCACCATTGCCCCATCGCCAGAGCAATGCACCGTTCCCGCCGGGATCAGGAAGTGATCGTGTTTGTTGGCCGGGAACTGGTTAACAAACCTTTCATCATCAAAGGCTTTTTCACCCCGCTGAGCAGCAGCCAGATCGGCCATCATAGCCTGCGGGTCGGTGCCGGTTTTCACGCCCAGATAAACCTTGGCTTCCGGCTCCGCCGCCAGAATGTAGTAACTTTCATCCTGGGTGTAATGCATACCGAAATGCTGTTGGATATATTCGGTAATCGGGTGCACCTGGAAGCTGAGGTTTTGCCCGCCGACGGTATCCAAGAAATCAAAACGGATCGGGAATTCGGCGCCAAAGCGGGCATGAACCCGTTCCCCCAACAGAGGGCGAGGATAAAGCAGCACCAAATCCTGTGAGGGGATCTCGACCCGGACGTCACCAAACCGCATTAGCAGGCTGTTTTCCTCGGGCACGCAGTCAAAACACCATGCATAGTTGGCTGCCGCCGGATCGAGATCGAACTGTTGCTTCATCCACTGACCACCCCATACGCCGGGGTCAAAGAACGGGACTACGCGAAACGGTTGCTGGGTGGCCTGCTGTAAACCAGCGTGGAACGCGGTACCTGCCACCAGCTTGGGTGAACCGGCCTGATTGGTATCCAGTACAAAGCTGGCTCGTTGCAACAAAGGGGTTTTATGACGATCGAAAACCCGCCATTCTACAAAAAACGCGCGCTTATAGCGGCGCAGTACGTCTTCATCCAGGTTGGCAACGCCCCAGTTGCCCAACTCGCCCCGGCGAAAACGTTGTTGTATCTCCCAACGGGCCAGATCGGCATAGATCAATACATCCCCTGCGGCGATGAGTGCCGCCCCTGGCCCATACACCACCACCAAACCACTTTCGACAGCCGCGATCGCCGCACGCTGCTGCTGCACGGCCTCATCGGCAAAAAACTCCGGCATTTCGTGGCAGGACAACACGCCAAAGACCCGGTCATCTGTCAGATTACGCTCGATCATCGTGTGGATATGGCTTTCATCATATTTGGCCTGCTCTGCGTTCAGCGCCAGAGCGGGTAGCAAAGGATCGATCAGCTGTGACTTGAGTTCCTGCAGATCCACACCGTGATAGCAATCCACTACCAGCACGGTTTTCACCAATCCTTGCGCTGCGATATGGCTGCTGATGGCCTGCACTACGGCTGGCCAACCTTGCCATGCTGCGCGGTCAAACCCCTGCACCACCAATTCCGGGTGTTTGTCATAGTTTGCTTTACGATGTTGCTCGGACATGATCTTTTGCCTATGCACTGAAAACATAATCAAAGATTAATCGATTAACCCAATCTTAAACAGCGTGGTTAACGGGATTAACCTCAAAAAACGGCGATAAAGCGGACTAAAACCCAAATTATTGCGATTTGTATCACAAATTATTTTCATCAATTGCCAGGGGCAGGTTAATCGTTATACCTTAATGACAGATCTCGCCTGCAAACAGGATATGAAATGAGCACCATCACGCTGGCCGACGTTGCCGCCCAAGCCAAAGTCTCCACCGCCACGGTTTCCATGGTATTGCGTAATCGTGGCCGCATCTCAGATCAAACCCGCAAGCGCGTACTGAGCGCCATCGATGAGCTAGGCTACGTCTATAACCAGACCGCGGCTAACCTGCGCAATCGCAGCAGTAATCAGGTCGGCCTGCTGCTACACGACATCACCAACCCGTTTTATGCGGAAATGACCGCTGGGCTGAGCCAAGAGATGGAGCGCCACCAGCTCATGCTATTTTTGGCTAACAGCGAAGAGTCAGCCCCCAGACAGCAAAAATTTGTCGACTCGCTTTTGCAGAACAATGCCAGTGGCATGGTGCTGTGCTCCGCACGCCAAACGCCACCACTGTTCTTTGAAACGCTCAAACGCCGCAAGATCCCTGCCATTATGGTGGTTCGCCCGGTTGCGGACGCTCATTTTGACTTTGTCGGCACCGATAACTTTTTGGGCACTCAGCTAGCCACGCAGCACCTGCTGGATCTGGGCCATCGGCATATCGCCTTTATTGGTGGTTCGGTCAGTTCCACCTCGCGCGCGCAACGCCTGGGCGGCTATACCAGCAAGCTGTTGGAAAGGGGTATTCAGGTCAACGGGGAATGGATTGTTTGCAGTGAGGCCAGCCAAAGCTCCGGCGCTAAAACAGCAGAGCAACTGTTTACGGCGTACCCAGAGATCACCGCCGCATTATGCTATCAGGACATCGTGGCGCTGGGTGTGATGCAGACTTTACGCAAACTTGGCCGCCAGGTAGGCCGCGACTTTGCGCTGATTGGCTTTGACGATATTACCGAGGCTTCCCTGGTACAGCCGGGGCTGACTACGGTATCCGTCGCCTCACGCGAGATTGGCCGCAAGGCCGGGGAACTGTTGTATAGCCGTATTCAGGGTAACGATGAACCGCCGAAGCGCATCATTCTGCCGCCTTCTCTGGTGATCCGAGAGTCCTGCGGTTACGGGGCGTAATGAAAGGGGGCCGTAGCCCCCTGACGATCAACCAATCTGCACCGAAAGCATGCTCAGCGCGGCCATTTCGATCCCATCGATCGGTACCGAGATCGGCTCTTTACCATCCCAACCGCCCAATACATACAGCAACGGCAGATAATGCTCTGGCGTCGGGTTCGATAACGCCGCACCTTCATGTTGCATAAAGTTCACCAACGGGTGATCCTCGCCCTGATAATCCAGGTTATCACGTACGTACTGATTGAATGACTCTGCCCAAGGGTACGGGCTGGTATCACCCTGCCATTTCACCATCCGCAGGTTATGTACCACGTTACCGCTGGCCACGATCATAATGCCCCGATCGCGCAGCGCCGCCAGTTTATGGCCCAACTCAAAATGGTATTCCGCTGGCTGAGTCCCATCGATGCTCAGTTGCACCACCGGGATATCAGCTTGCGGGTACATCTTGATCAGCACGCCCCAACTCCCGTGATCCAAACCCCATTCACTGGTATCGGCAATCACCTGCGCCGGGGCCAACAGGCTTTGCAGCTCTGCCGCCAGCTCTGGTGAACCCGGTGCCGGATACTGTGTATCAAACAGCGCCTGCGGGAAACCGCCAAAATCGTGAATGGTTTTTGGATGTTCCATCGCCGTCACTGCCGTCCCACGAGTGTACCAGTGGGCAGACACAGCTACGATCGCCTTTGGCCGTGGCAATTGCTCACCCAACGCACGCCAGGCCTGGGTATAGCGGTTTTCTTCCAGCACGTTCATCGGGCTTCCGTGACCAAGAAAGAGTGCAGGCATACGAGAGGTGGTCATAAAATATCCTTGGTTAGCATGACAAGTGTTCTGCTGACTACATTACGCTGTTTGCCCTACCAAGGCAGCCGGATAACCCTGATGGTGATCTTCAAGAAATTTGAATGGCTGGAGCGATTGAAACCATCAGCCAAATCCACTCGATTTATGCTTTGGCTCTGTTAGTATCAGAAACGGGTAAATATTATTGGCATACAAGGAGAATGCATGTCTGTACCGCTGATCCTGACCTTGTTAGCCGGGGGCGCTACCTTTGTCGGTGCCCTGCTCGGCATTATTGGCCAGAAGCCCTCCAACCGCCTGCTGGCGTTTGCGCTCGGCTTTGCCGCAGGGATTATGCTGTTAATTTCATTGATGGAAATGCTGCCCGCTGCGCTGCACACCGTCGGCATGTCACCCATGCTTGGCTACGGCATGTTTATGCTTGGGCTGTTAGGCTACTTTGCGCTGGATCGCATGCTGCCACACCAGCACCCGCAAGACCTGGTGCAAAAGCCCATCAAGCCCCATAACCTGAAACGCACCGCCATGCTGCTGACGCTCGGCATCAGCCTGCACAACTTCCCGGAAGGGATTGCCACCTTTGTCACCGCCAGCGCCGATCTGGAGCTGGGGATGGGCATTGCGCTCGCGGTCGCCATTCACAATATTCCAGAAGGGTTGGCAGTTGCCGGGCCAGTGTATGCAGCAACCGGTTCTAAAACCAAAGCGCTACTGTGGTCCGGGATCTCTGGGATGGCAGAAATTCTGGGTGGCGTATTGGCCTTCCTGGTGCTAGGCCCGATGGTTTCACCAGTGGTAATGGCGTCGATTATGGCTGCGGTGGCCGGGATTATGGTGGCGCTGTCGGTAGATGAATTGATGCCGCTGGCCAAAGAGATAGACCCACACAATAATCCAAGCTATGGCGTACTGTGCGGGATGGCGGTGATGGGATTTAGCCTGACGCTGTTGCAAAGCGGTGGCATCGGCTAAAGAATTTTAAGCACAAAAAAAGCCGCTTCATAAGCGGCTTTTTCATTTCAGTCAGCGACTTAGCTGGCTTTCTTTTCGTGCGACTGGCGGTAAGTTACCAGATCTTCGATAGTCAGCACCACCATGTCATGCTGCTTGGCAAAGGTGATCACTTCCGGCGCATGCGCCATGCTGCCGTCATCGTTAGTCAGCTCACACAGCACGCCAGCGGGTTTGAAACCAGCCATTGAGACCAGATCGATGGTCGCTTCGGTGTGGCCACGGCGGTTCAAAACGCCACCAGGCTGAGCACGCAGCGGGAACACGTGGCCAGGGCGGTTCAAATCGCTCGGCTTAGCACCGTCTGCAATAGCTGCACGGATGGTCGTCAGACGATCGCCAGCCGATACGCCAGTGGTCACGCCCTGCGCCGCTTCAATCGTCACGGTAAAGGCGGTCTGGAACTGGCTGGAGTTGTTGGTGACCATCATCGGCAGCTCAAGCTGCTGGCGGCGATCTTCAGTGATACACAGGCAAACAATGCCGCTACCGTGGCGAATGGTCAGCGCCATCTGCTCAACGGTCATGGTTTCTGCGGCGAAGATCATGTCACCTTCGTTTTCACGGTTTTCATCATCAAGCACCATGACACCGCGCCCGTTGCGCAGTGCATCAAGAGCGCGTTCAACGCGTTCTACCGGCGTGCCGAAATCTGAAAGTAGAGTCTGATTCATGGTAAAAAACCTCATTAAAATTATGGATTACCAGAACCAGGGCGATCTTGAGGAGTGACTATACCAATAGCCAAAAAAAATAACGCAAGCGGGGCATACGCCCGACAGGTGTCGTTACTCTCTCCCATCCGGACTATAACCGTCGGCCCCGGAATTACACCGGATCTGCTGACCTCTAACCCACTCCTGAGAGATAAGTTGAGCGCTCGCGGGCTTTCACCTTGAATGGTGATTTACCGCCGGTGGGGACTTGCACCCCGCCCTGAGAATAAGCATATCGACTATAACCCCATCGCTTTGGCGTTTCAAGCCATCCGGTATCGTAATGAGGGATCGCGCAGCAAACACGGTAATAGTTTATCCGGCAAGCAACTAGCATTACACTAGGCATTACACCTAGAAGCTGGCCACCAAATATCAGAAAGGGAAACGCCATGATTGACCCGAAAAAAATTGAACAGATCGCACGCCAGGTCCAAGAGTCGATGCCTAAAGGCGTACGTGAATTCGGGGAAGACGTTGAGAAAAAAATCCGTCAGGTGCTGCAAGCGCAGTTGACCCGTCTGGATCTGGTTAACCGCGAAGAATTTGACGTGCAGACTCAAGTCCTGCTGCGCACCCGTGAAAAGCTGGCATTGCTGGAACAGCGTCTGACCGAATTGGAAGGCAAGCTTAATACCGCTCCGGCAGCCAAACCAGCAGACGAATAAGTTGTTATGAGGGCGCACCAATGCGCCCTTAGTGCTTAGAGACTACCTTCTGCGTTTTACGCGGCAACACCAGCCAGATCAACACCAACATCGCCAACGCATACAGACTTTTCCAGCCGATAATCACCAGTAATAACAAGCACAACGCGGAACCAACGATCGCCATCAGCCGCGAACGTCCCTGCAAGATCCGCCAGCCCGCCAACATGCACAGCAGATAAATCAGTACGAAAATGCCATTGGCATAGACCAGCAGCGTATCCAGCGGCAGCTTCAGGGTGTAGATCAACAAAGTGAACAGCAGGCAGCACCCCACCACCGCGCTCAATGCATTGACTGGCACCTGGCCTGCAGAGAGTTTGGCTAAACCGCTGGCAGGCTTTTCCTGAGCCTGTGACCAAACCAGGCGAGCAAAACTCTGAGTGTAGATATTCACGCTGGCAAAACAGGCCAGATAGCCGATGATGCAGGCAATCCACAACGCATGTTCACCAAACAGTTGCACCACGATCCCTGGCAATGAAGCAGCCGCCGCCTGATGTTCGCCGTAGGCATGGAAGTGCAGCACCGCAACGGTACAACCCCAATAGACCGCCCCTGCGACCAACAGTCCGAGCATTAAAGCGCGCGGAAAGTCCCGCTCTGGATGACGAAATTCGGTCGCAAGATGAGCAAAAGCCTCCAGTCCGACAAAACACCAGAACATCACAGCCAACGCGTGAAACATATCAGGAGGAGAAATATCGCTGACCGCAGGCCATGGGATTTGGGATGGGGTAATGCCGCCTCGCCACCAGATCGCTCCAACCAGAGCTATCACCAGAATGGCAATCAAAGTCTGAATGTTGGCACTGGAACCGGCGCTGCGTGTGCCAAGCAGCCAAATCACCACCAGCGTGGCAATTTGCACCAGCAACAGGCCGTTGGCATCCCAACCAAAGGTAGCCTGCCAGAATCCTGCGGCGATCTGCAATGCGGCGGGCAAGCCAACGGGGATTACAGAGAGGAACAGCCAAGCGGTTACCTTTGCCATACGTGACCCAAAGGCCAGGCCGACAAAATGCGCGGCACCACCGGCGCTGGGGAAATGGCGACCCAACGCCGCAAAAGCGATGGCGATCGGGAATACCAGCACAATCAGTATTGGCCAGGCCCACAGGCTATCGCCGCCCGCCACCTGCGCCGCCAATGCTGGCACGGCAAACACCCCGGTTCCCAACAGTGAAGTGGACAATAGCCCAACGCCCTGCGCTAAACTCAGCTCCTGCTTTAGTCCACTCACTACAAATCACCTTCGATAGGGTATAGATATATAGATAAAATTAGCCGCGCCCGTCCTTGATGGCCTTGATGATGTTGGTGGTGGATAAACCATCTTCAAAGTTCAGTACCCGCACATCGCCACCGTTGGCCCAGACCTCGGCACTGCCGGCAATCTCATGCGGTTGGTAGTCACCGCCCTTCACCAGTAAATCTGGCAGAACTTCGGCGATCAGGCGTTGCGGCGTATCTTCTTCAAACGGCACTACCCAGTCCACGGCACCCAGCGCGCCCAATACCACCATACGGTTTTCCAACAGGTTAACCGGGCGGGTTTCCCCTTTCAGGCGTTTGGTTGACGCATCGCTGTTCACTGCAACAATCAGGCGGTCGCCCAATTTGCGCGCATTCGCCAGGTACGAGACATGGCCTGCGTGCAGAATGTCGAAGATGCCGTTGGTCATCACCACTTTCTCGCCGCGTTGACGCGCCTGCGCAACAGCTTTTTTCAGCTCGGCCTCGGTCATTACACCAAAGCCGGTTTCGGCGCGGCCACGAATGGCGTTTTCCAGTTCGACTGGCGAGACGGTTGAGGTGCCCAACTTACCCACTACCACACCAGCGGCGGCGTTGGCCAGGAAGCATGACTCTTCCAGCGTATTACCCGCAGCCAGGGCGGCAGCCAGTACACCGATCACCGTATCACCGGCCCCGGTCACGTCGAACACTTCCTGCGCCTGAGTTGGCAGATGCAACGGCTCACGGCCCGGTTGCAGCAACGTCATCCCCTGCTCGGAACGGGTGATCAGCAATGCAGACAGTTCAAAGTCCGCCACCAGCTTCATCCCACGCGCCACCAGCTCTTCTTCGCTTTGGCAATGACCGACAACGGCTTCAAATTCGGACAGGTTTGGTGTCAGCAGCGTGGCGCCACGGTAACGTTCAAAATCGGTGCCTTTCGGGTCGATCAGTACCGGAACCTTCGCAGCGCGCGCCAGTGCGATCATGCCCTGCACCTTGCTCAACGCACCCTTGGCGTAATCAGACAGTACCAGTGCACCAATCTGCGGCAATGCCTGCTGGATACGCTCCATGATTGGCTGCGGATCGACGTTGGAGAAACCTTCCTCGAAGTCCAGGCGGATCAATTGTTGGTTACGGGAAAGTACACGCAGCTTGGTGATGGTTGGGTGCGTAGGCACCGAGACAAAGTCACAACGCACGTTAACTTCGTTGAGCTTGGCGCTCAGCGCACGCGCCGCGTCGTCGATCCCCGTCAGGCCCACCAGGCGTGAATTGGCCCCCAACGAGGCGATGTTCATCGCGACGTTAGCCGCACCACCGGGACGCTCTTCGATGGTTTCAACCTTGACCACCGGCACCGGCGCTTCCGGTGAAATTCGGCTGGTCGGCCCATACCAATAGCGATCCAACATGACGTCACCAACCACCAACACACCGGCGCGGCGAAAATCAGGTAGTGTAACTTTCATCCGATAACTCCAAACAAGTCATAAAAATAAATTCGGCAGATATTAGCATAATAGCCTGCAATACCCGTAAAAACTGCTTACCAGCTCAATGCTTCGACAAACGATACGTCTCCTCAGCCCAGCCATTTGCTCCAACTGGCACGTACCTGCTCACGCTCGGCGGTAAACAGCTCGCTGCTGACCTTGCTGGAGTGTTCCTGCAACGCCAGATGGTGGATCTCATCGCGCATGGTGACATAGGCCTGAGTCAACGCCCGGGCCTCGTCTTCCGGCATGATGTCGTAATTGGCCATCAGCTCAAAGATACGCACGTTATCCGACCAACGCGTCAGGCGCGGCTCGCCCGCGGCATAACCTAAGACCAGGTATTGGGCAATAAATTCGATATCGGTGATCCCGCCTTCGTCCGCTTTGATATCAAACAAATCGCGCTGTTTGCTGCCCAGATGGTTGCGCATTTTCTCGCGCATTTCACGCACCTCCTGCTGCAGCTTGTTCACTTCACGTGGTTTGCACAAAATTTCGCGGCGGATCGCATCGAACTGCTGATGCAGCGCCGGATCTCCATATACAATGCGTGCCCGCACCAGGGCTTGATGCTCCCAGGTCCAGGCTTCGTTACGCTGATAATCGGCAAAGGCTTCGACGGTGCTGACCAGCATCCCAGCGGCACCCGAAGGACGCAGACGGGCATCCACCTCATAAAGAATGCCGGAAGAGGTGCGGGTGCTGAACAGATGCATCACCCGCTGTGCCAGACGCAGATAGAACTGGCGGCCATCGATGCAACGATCGCCATCCGTCATTACATCCGGTGGACAATCCAGCAAGAACACCAGGTCGAGATCCGAGCTGTAACCTAGCTCCCACCCCCCCAGCTTCCCGTAGCCGATCACCGCGAACCCTACCCCCTCCCGCTCATGCAGATGGGTTGGTTGGCCGTAGCGCGCGACCATGTCTTTCCACGCCTGCTGCACCACCGCATCAATGATCGCTTCGGCCAGATAGGTTAAGTGATCGCTCACTTTCATCACCGGCAACACCTCGGCGATATCCGCAGCGGCAATGCGCAGGTGCTGTGCCTGTTTGAACTGCCGCAACGCTTCCAACTGCTGTTCTTCATCGTCTTCCGGCACCCGCAGACGGTATTGGCGCAGTTCGCTACGATAGGCATCCGGGGCCACCGGTTGGTACAGCGTCGCCGGATCCAACAGCTCGTCGAGCAACAGTGGGTAACGCGCCAGTTGGCTGGCCACCATCGGAGATGCAGCACAAAGGCGGATCAGGTGGCTAAGCGCGGCATGGTATTCCACCAGCAGCTCAAGGTAGGTAGTTCGGGTCACGATGCTGAGCAACAGCTGAGTAAGTCGCGTCAGAGCCGTGGCCGCGTCCACGCGCGTACACACTTCGGCCAGCAAGCGTGGCATCAGTTGATCCAGCACATCACGGCCACGTGGGCCAATGGTGCGTTTGTCCACGTCGTGGCGGAAGTCGGCGATGGAACGCAGCATCTGCCGCCGCGCCTCTTCGTCCAGATGGGGCGTCAGTGGCGCCAGCTCGTTCTCGTCCAGCGCATCCTGCCACAGGCTGTGATAATGCTGGTAGTTGGGATCTTCGCCTACGTCTGGGCTATCGTCGCCGATGAGATCATCAAATACCGCACGGACCTGGCGCATATGCTCTTCCAGCACCGCCATCAACGACGGCCAGTCTGGCTGATCCATGCCCCAGGCCAGGCGCGCCTGATCCAGCTCGTCCTGCGGTAAGGTTTGCGTCTGCTGGTCGGCAATCGCCTGCAACAGATTCTCCAGACGCCGCAGGAACAGATAGCCGTCACTCAGCTCAGCGACCTGCTGCGCAGTCAACAACCCCAGTTCACCAACCGCCTGCAACGTCGGCAGCAGTGAGCGCCCCTGCAAACTGGGCTCACGCCCGCCACGGATCAGTTGGAACACCTGGGTGATAAATTCAATTTCGCGGATGCCACCGGCACCCAGCTTGATATTGTCCTTCAGCCCCCGCCGCCGCACTTCGCGGGCAATCATGCCCTTCATATTACGCAGCGACTGGATCACGCTGAAATCGATATAGCGACGGAACACGAATGGCCGCAATGTCTTACGCAGCTCCTGGCTGTAGGCATCTTCATGCCCTCCCATCAGGCGCGCCTTGACCATCGCATAACGTTCCCAATCGCGCCCCTGCTCCTGGTAATAATCTTCCAGCGCTGCGAAGCTCATCACCAGCGGGCCGCTATCGCCAAACGGCCGCAGACGCATATCGACGCGGTAAACAAAGCCGTCGATGGTTTGCTGATCCAACGCTTTGATCAGCCGTTGCCCCAGGCGGGTAAAGAATTGGGCGTTATCCAGCTCACGCCGCCCGCCTTGGGTGTGGCCGTTTTCCGGATAGGCAAAGATCAGATCGATATCAGAGGAGAAATTCAGTTCGCCACCGCCGAGTTTGCCCATCCCCAGGATCAGCAAAGGCTGTGGCACGCCATCGGCATTGCAAGGCGTGCCCCACTCACGGCAGCAGGTTTGATAGAGCCAGTCACGGGCGCTGACGATCAGCGTTTCTGCCAGGGCACTCAGCTGTTGTAGCGTTTCTTGCGTGGTACATAGCTGCTGAGCCTGCGCCCAGGCAATGCGCACCAGGCTCTCACGGCGGAACAGACGGAGCACACGCATTAACTGCGCTTCGTCATGCACCTCTTCAAGCTCATCCTGCAACCAGGCGGCATAGTGCTGCCACTCATCGGCCACCGGCGGCTGCTGGCGTAACGTTACCAACCATTCAGGATGGCCGAGCAACATGTCGCTGACAAAATCACTCGAGGCCAGAACGCTTTGTTCTGCGGCGCTGAGCATCAACTCCGCGCCCTGAGTTTCCTGAAATCGCTGCACGATGTTCTGTGCCTGAAGCTGTAACGCAGCAGAGAGTGGCAACATAGTGAATGACCCGTTCTGTGGCCTGCAGCCCGGCAGGCCCGCTGGAGTTAACGAACCGCGCCGTTTAACCAGAATGGCGCATGGGATAATGCCTGTTTGCGGCTGGCTTCGTACCAACCCTGCCGACGCTCAGCAATGGCTGATTGCAGTTCGCGCCAGCTGTCGATATACGGCCCGGTTTCGCTATCCGGATAGGCACCAGAAAGCAGAATAAACGCCAGCACCTGGCGCGTTAGACGGGGCAGTTGCTCTTGATATTCATCTTCATTCAGGGTGCGCGTAAAGGCTTCTTTCAGCTCTGAAGCACTACGGCCCAGCATGATGTCGCTAAAACGCTTGAACGAACCATCCAGCTTGGCCTGCGATTTGGCATCGATAAATGGCCGCCATGCGCCGGTGATCAACCACGACGTGAGTGCCAACTTACATTGCAGATACTCCGTGCTATAGCACAGCTCCTGCGGCTGGGTGGTTTTATCCACCAGCAAAGGTTCCAAAGCCGTCAGCCGAGCGCGCAGATCGGTGCTTGCCTTGCGCGGAACCAATCCGCCAAAGATCACCAGCGCCTGGCGGATCAGGCCGATCGCTTCCATTACCGCACGACGTGCCTGCTTGTCGCCACGCAGCCACAACTCTTCGTGATACTGCCAATGGCTCAGCGCCAGCTCGAAAGCGGCCACCATGCCCTGTTCTACCGTGGATTTAGGAGCTGGTTTCAACACGCTTAATGGGCGTAATTCACGTTCGGCATTGCCCTGCGCCAGATGATAGCCGCGAGCCGCTTTGCTGAGGCTGCCCTGGCGTAACCCCCCCTGTTCCGCCAATGCGGTGGCCAATGCCAGCAAATCAGCAGTCTCACCGCTTTTCAGCTCCAGCTCCAGCTCGCATAACGGTTCGGCCAGTTCACCCGCGCGCACTTCACCCTGGTCGAGGCCAATCTCGATCTCGCTTGCGCCGTAAGTGACAACCCACTTTTCACGTACAAAGTCGGTGCGGAACAGCGGCTGCAACGCCTTTTGCAGCGAAGCCAATTTACAGCCCTCCGGCCAGATATCCGCCGGGAATTTTTTCAGCGCCAGCGCGGGTTTGGCGATGGCGACGTTATATTCCGGCCGCTGATGCAGCCCACCCACCACCGAACCGGCGGTTTTGATGGTCATTTCATAGCTATCGTCAAAACCGCGGATACGCAGGCCCATATCATGGTTGCGCAGGAAATTGTCGGCGGTTTCATAGTAGATATTGGTCAGCTTCTGCGGGGCGGAATGCTGATTGGGCCAGGCGGCAATCCGCTCCGGTAGGCTGGCAATCGCTGTGGGGGAAACAATAAACTTCAGTTCTATTTCAACGCTCATAGTTCTTTTACACCAATAGGTTAGGCATTCGCGTGAGTCTTCACGGCGGCGGAGTCTGCCGGCCGCACTCAGCCCGACGACGCACAGTGAGAGTATCTTACCGCGATTCCCCCTGACTTGACTCTGCCAACTGCAGAAAAAACCTGTTACGTTATAGAATGCTGCGCAACTGACGGGATTTAGCATAGTAAGATAGTTCCCATTCCGGTTTTGGCGTTGCGCCGTCAGACTGAACGCTCTACTATCGTTCCATAAATCCACGCAGAAACGATGACATAATGCAGAAATTACGCCTGATTTGCCTTGCCGTGCTAAGTTTTAGCATCACTTGGGGCGCACATGCCGAAGATAAACGCTATATCTCCGATGAATTAAATACTTATGTCCATAGCGGCCCAGGTAACCAATACCGTATCGTCGGCACCTTGAATGCCGGTGAAGAAGTCACGTTGTTGAGCGTCAACGATAGCACCAGCTACGGCCAGATCCGCGATTCCAAAGGACGGAGCGTCTGGATCCCGCTGGATCAGCTGAGCCAGACGCCAAGCCTGCGCACCCAGGTGCCTGAGCTGGAACAGCAGGTGAAAACCCTGACCGACAAGCTGGCCAATATTGATAATAGCTGGAACCAGCGCACCGCCGAAATGCAGCAGAAAGTAGCTGCCAGCGACAGCACCATCAGCGGCCTGCAGCAGGAAAACCAGGATCTGAAAAATCAGCTGGTTGTGGCGCAGAAGAAGGTGAATGCGGTGAATCTGCAACTTGATGACAAACAGCGCACCATTATCCTGCAATGGTTTATGTACGGCGGTGGCGTTGCCGGCGTTGGTTTACTGCTCGGTCTGCTGTTGCCGCATCTGATCCCACGTCGCAAGAATAATCGCTGGATGAACTGATTGCTGTTCCGCCAGTTTAAGCGCCTACGGGCGCTTTTTTATTGCCTGGCGCATCCGTTGCCCAATTGATGTAATCTGATCAAACGAACCACCTATATATACCCTATGGATTTCAAGCTGCAGCTAGGCGACAAGCTTGTTCATCCCCAGGAGCTTACTTTTTTGTAAGTGACTGGGGTGGACAAGCGCAGGTAACAACGCTGCAGCTTGAAAGACGACGGGTATACCGCATTTAGGAGTTAAACCGTGAAAACTTACCTGGTCGGCGGTGCCGTCCGTGACACCCTGCTTAACTTACCGGTAGTGGATCACGACTGGGTGGTGGTCGGCGCAACGCCTGCCGATCTGTTGGCTCTTGGCTATCAGCAAGTGGGTAAAGACTTCCCGGTATTCCTCAACCCGCAAACTCATGAGGAATATGCGCTGGCCCGCACCGAACGTAAATCCGGCCAGGGTTACACCGGATTTACCTGCTACGCCGCCCCGGACGTGACGCTGGAAGAGGATCTGCTACGGCGCGATCTCACCATCAACGCCATGGCGCGGGGTGATGATGGAGTATTGGTTGACCCCTATAACGGCAAGGCCGATCTCGACGCCCGCCTGCTGCGCCATGTCTCCGACGCTTTTGGCGAAGATCCGCTGCGAGTGTTACGCGTGGCGCGTTTTGCCGCTCGCTTTGCCTCCCTGGGCTTTACCGTTGCCCCTGAAACCAGCGCGCTGATGCAGCAGATGGCCGAAAGCGGTGAACTGGCCTCCCTGACGGCGGAACGCGTGTGGAAAGAGACCGAAAAGGCGTTACAGAGTCAGAGCCCGCAGGTGTATTTCCAGGTGCTACGCGACTGCGGAGCGTTGAAAGTGCTGTTCCCGGAAATCGACGCCCTGTTTGGCGTACCAGCCCCAGAGAAATGGCACCCGGAAATTGATACCGGCGTACACACGCTGATGACGCTGGCGATTGCCACCCAGCTCAGCCCAGAGGTAGATATCCGTTTCTCAGCGCTGTGCCACGATCTCGGTAAAGGCCTCACGCCGCAAGAATTCTGGCCACACCACTATGGCCATGGCCCTGCGGGCGTCAGGCTGGTAGAGAAACTTTGCCAACGGCTGCGCGTGCCTAATCCAGTACGTGAACTGGCGAAGCTGGTGGCGGAGTATCACGACCTGATCCACACGGTCAATAAACTACGGCCAGAAACGTTGTTAAAACTGTTTGATGCCATCGACGTGTGGCGTAAACCGCAGCGGCTAGAGCAGATGATCCTCACCAGTGAAGCCGATGCCCGCGGGCGTACCGGTTTTGAAAACAATTCTTATCCGCAGGGCGATTACCTGCGCCAGGCCTATCAGGTCGCCAACGCGGTTTCGGTCAAAGAGGTGGTGGAAAGTGGCCTGCAAGGGCTGGCGATCCGCGACGAGGTCAAACGCCGCCGTCAGCAGGCGCTGGCGGAATGGAAGAAACAGCAGGAACCTCAGTCTTAGGTAAAACGGGCGCAGCATGCGCCCCTACCTACCCCTCCAGCACCAACGAATCACGGCTGATTTCAGCGATACTTTTGGCACCCGTGAGCGTCATCGCTACGCACATCTCTTTTTTGATCAAAGCGAGCAGGTTTTCCACCCCCGCCTGGCCTGCGGTTGCCAAGGCATAAACATAGGCTCGCCCCAGCAACACACTGTCCGCCCCGAGCGCGATCATGCGCACCACGTCTAATCCGCTGCGTATCCCGCTGTCTGCCAGGATGGTGATATCCCCTTTCACCGCGTCGGCAATCATCGGCAGCGCACGGGCAGAGGAAAGCACCCCATCCAGTTGGCGACCACCGTGGTTGGAAACCACAATGCCGTCGGCGCCAAAGCGTACGGCATCACGCGCATCGTCGGGGTCGAGAATGCCCTTTATCACCATCGGCCCCTGCCAGAAATCACGGATCCATTCCAAATCACTCCATGAAATCGAAGGGTCAAAGTTGGCCCCCAACCACCCGATATAATCTTCCAATCCGGTGGGCTTTCCGAGGTAAGCGGAAATATTCCCCAGATCGTGCGGACGTCCATTCAGGCCAACATCCCACGCCCAGGCAGGATGGGTAACGGCTTGCCAATAGCGCCGTTGGGCAGCATAGGGACCACTCATTGCCGAATGCGCATCGCGGTAACGAGCGCCTGGTGTCGGCATATCCACGGTGAAGACCAAGGTGGTACAGCCCGCGGCTTTCGCCCGCTCCAAGGCATTACGCATGAATCCACGATCTTTCAACACATACAGCTGAAACCACATGGGTCGCTTGATGGCTGGCGCCACCTCTTCGATTGGACACACCGATACGGTGGAAAGCGTAAACGGAATGCCTTGTTGCTCTGCAGCGCGCGCGGCTTGCACCTCACCACGGCGGGCATACATGCCACACAACCCTACCGGGCCAAGGACGACAGGCATGGCCAAAGTTTCGTTAAACAGTTTGGTTTCCAGGCTGAGCGCCGACATGTTCTTAAGAACACGCTGTCTCAATGCGACCTGAGCCAGATCTTCCACGTTACGCCGTAAAGTGTGTTCGGCATAAGCGCCGCCATCGATGTAGTGAAACAGAAACGGCGGCAGTTTACGTTGTGCCGCAGCGCGATAGTCCGTAGCTGCTGAGATAATCATCAAGCGATCTTCCTTGTTACAGTGAATTATCATCAGGAAGGCGGGTAATTCGCGCCTGCCTGGCCTCATCTTCATGCAAATTCTTAATGGTGGAATGAACGAATCCCAAGTGAGATTTTGCCGCTTTACCCGCCCGTTCAGGATCGCCTGCCAGGATCGCCAGCAGCAGTTCCTCGTGCTGTTCAGTCAGCCGGGTGAAGATCGTCGGCTGGGTGTACATACGCTGGCGGCTATGCATGACGGAGGACCGCATTAAATCGAAAAAGCCGCGCATGGTTTGCAGTAACACCACGTTGTGTGAAGCCTCGGCAATCGCCAAATGGAAGCGCACATCCGCCTGAGCGGCAAGTTCAGGATGATCGCTCTCCTGAAGCGCTAACATGGCGTCAAAGCATGCCTGTAGCTTCTCTTTGTCTGCAACGGTGGCGCGCATTGCCGCGTGCCAAGCGGTGCTGGCCTCAATGGCATGGCGAGCTTCCAGAATGTCATAACGATAGTCAGGATCGTCGGCAACCAAGGTTCTCAGTGGTTCCACGATGCATTGCTCCGACCAGGGGGAAAGCTCGTCGCAGACATAGGTTCCACCGCCACGTCGGCTAATGAGCGTTTTTTCACCAACCAGCTTTTGAATCGCCTCACGTAAAGAGGAACGCGAGACGCCCAACTCGTTGGCCAACTGGCGCTCCGCGGGCAAGCGCATCCCCATTTCCAGTTGGCGTTCGCGGATCATCGCCTTGATACGCTCAACCAAGCGATCGGCCGAGCGTAGTGGATCAGTGGGTTGAAGATTTGCAGTCATGGGATCATCCAGGTCAGCCAGTAAGCCTGAAGCGTAGTAATAACTCCCACCATACAGGTGAAGATCAGGCTGTGTTTTACCGTAAAGCGGAACAGGTCAGACTCTTTCCCCACCAACCCCACGGCAGCACAGGCAATCGCGATAGACTGTGGTGAGATCATTTTGCCTGTGACTCCACCGGTGGTGTTAGCCGCAACCAACAGCACATCCGAAACGCCGATCTGCTGGGCGGTGGTGGCTTGCAGAGCGGCGAACAACGCATTGGACGAAGTGTCTGAGCCGGTCAGGAACACGCCCAACCAGCCAAGGAACGGTGAGAAAAAGGTGAAAGCGCTGCCGGTATGCGCCAATGCCAGTGCCAACGTTGCCGACAGGCCGGAATAGTTGGAAATAAAAGCAAAGGCTAACACCATACCAATCGAATAAATGGGCAGCATCAACGCCTTTAGCGTTTCAGCCAGCGTGATGAGCGCGTCTTTGGGCTTCATGCGCAGGTAAATCACAGAGGCGATCGCAGCAACCATAATGGCGGTGCCGGTGGCAGAGAACCAGTCAAGTTTGAAAACGGCGACATAAGGCGTGATGTTTGCCACCACCGGCGGCATTTTGGCCACCAGCTTATCCAGAAAAGGTACCGGAATAGAGAACACCCAATCGTACAGCGCCCCACCTTGCGCGAACAGCGCTTTAAACGGAGGGATGCTCCACAGGGTGACCGTAGCGGTCAGAAAAATAAACGGCATCCAGGCGCGAATAATCTGCCCTAAAGCATAGTGTTGCTGCACCAGGTTTTCGTCGACGACCGCCCCCTCGGCATTATCAAACCGGAACAGACGTTTTGGCTGCCAAACGCGCAGAAACAGCGTCAGGCATACCAGTGAAACCAGCGAGGAGATGATGTCTGGCAACTCTGGCCCAAGAAAGTTGGAGCTGAGATACTGCGCCAAGGCAAAGCTTCCTCCCGCCACGACCACCGCTGGCCAGGTTTCTTTAATGCCGCGCCAGCCGTCCATAATTGCCATGATCCAGAACAGCACGATAATCGTCAGGAACGGCAATTGGCGCCCGACCATCTGGCCGATTTCAAAGCTGTCCAACCCGGTCACCTGGCCTGCAACGATAATCGGGATACCCATAGCGCCGAAAGCCACCGGTGCGGTGTTGACGATCAGACACAGCCCTGCGGCATACAAAGGATTGAACCCCAGCCCCACCAACAATGCGGCGGTAATGGCTACCGGTGCGCCAAACCCGGCGGCTCCTTCCAGAAATGCACCAAAACAGAAGCCGACGATCAGCATCTGTAAACGTTGGTCGGGGGTGATGGAGAGAATGGAGGAGCGGATGATGTCAAACTGCCCGGTCTTCACCGAAATCTGGTAGACAAATACCGCGGCAATAATGATCCAGGCTATCGGCCACAGCCCGTAGAAAAAACCATAAACCACCGCAGCGAGCGCTCGGTCAATGGGCATACGGTAGAGGAATAACGCCACCAGCAAAGCTATCCCAACGGTTAACGTTGCTGCAATATGCCCCTTGAGCTTCAGTTTAATCAGCGCCAAGAAAAAAAACGCAATGGGCAGCGCCGCGATCGCACTTGATAGCCAAATATTGCCAATGGGATCATAAACTTGTTGCCAGACTTCCATGTAGATAACTCCCGCGATTATTCACATACTCCTCCGCTTAATGGGTCGTACCTACAGAGCGAAGTCATATAATTGATAACCAATAGTTAACTTACTGTTAAAAACATGCAATGTGTCTGTTTGGTTTTTTGCCGTTTATGTGCCAGCGGTGCACATTTTTCTGGCATTGGTCGGACCAAAAGGGGGAGAAGGGGGGGCTAAATGAGCAAGATTAAGCAGCACCATTATTTGGGGATCCTCGCGCTATAGCCTTTTTTAATATGTGTATGATTTGATGCAGACAACAGCAGGAGTACATACATGACAGTAAATAATAGGCTCATTAATAATGAGGGTATTAACCTTAACGCCAGCTTTGCTGCCAAACTACATAATCACGCAACGAAAAAATGGCAGGAAGAAAACAAGGGAACTCTCGAGGCATTAAATCGTTTTCATGATGAACACGGCTGTTTCAGCGATGAGTACAGAACGTTTTAACAATGCAATTCACCGTCTACTGCAAAAGCGGCAATAGATTTTCTCATTGATGGAATTTGAAGCCACTGGTAGCGACCAATCGAATGCGCCAATACAAGTAATTTGAACATAGTGGGCAAAGAGCCCACTATTGGAGAGGAAAAAACGTTCGAGCTGGGTGCCAGGATTAATTAATAAACACCATGTAGACCGCCGCCGCGACGATAAAGCGGTAGATGGCGAAAGGCACAAACGAGATACGCTTGATAAGCTGCAGGAAGGTCTTGATGGCGATTAGGGCCACCACAAACGCGGTAGTGAAACCGACGGCAAACATCGGCAGGTCACTGAGCGTCAAGAAGTGCAGGCTCTTGTACAGATCCAAACCGCTAGCCCCGAGCATCATCGGCACCGCCAGAATGAAGGAAAACTCAGAGGCCGCATAGCGGCTCACGCCGACCAGCATACCGCCCGAAATGGTAGAGCCGGAACGAGAAAAACCAGGCCACAGCGCCAGACACTGGAAGCAACCGATCAAAAATGCCTGACGGTAGGTAATATCATCCAGCCCGACCGCGCGCGGCTTTTTCGGCTTAAGCCATTCGGCGGCCAGCAGCAACAGCCCCCCAACGACCAAGGCATACATCACGTTTTTCGGTTCAAACAGGGATTTGATCACATCGTGGAAGATCAGCCCCAGGACCACCGCCGGGATCATCGCCAGCAGGATATGGCCCAACTTCAGCCGCCCTGCCGTGTGCCCTTCATGGGGTACCGGTTTGCCACCAAAGTGAATGCCGATCAGGCCAAACAGACGGCGCCAGAACACCACTACCACCGCCAGGATCGAACCCAGTTGGATAATAACTTCGAAGGTTTTCGCCTTATCGCCAGTAAAACCCAGTAACTCACCAACGATAATCATGTGCCCAGTCGAGGAAACTGGCAAGAACTCTGTCAGGCCTTCGACTACCCCAAGCACAAATGCCACAAACAATGAATGCATGTCCGCCATCAGACCACTACCCCATTTCAAAATTAACGCTATTAAAGGTACAAGCACAAAAAAGCGGCAATGTTCAATACCTTGCCGCTTAAACAATTCTAGTTACAGACCAGCATATCGGTCTTTAGTTGCATATTGGTGACAACTTGTCAGGCTGGACGCTGACCGCGCTCGATGATCACCCCAACCCGGCTGGCGTGCGCGACTGCACCCGGCTTGCTGACCTTAATACGGACCCAGGGAGATTTAAAGCGCCGTAGCAAAATTTCGGATACCTCCTCTGCCACACGCTCCACCAACGCAAAACGATTGGGCTGCACATGCTGGATGACCGCATCGCTGATATCGGCATAGCTCAGGCAATCATTCACATCATCGCTGGCGGCTGCCTGGCGGTTGTCCCACGCCATTTCGATATCGAACACCAGCTTTTGCTGAATGGTTTGTTCCCAATCATAAACGCCAATGGTGGTGATCACAGTAAGCTCTTCAATAAATACGATATCCATCACGTCATTCTCAGTTTTTGGCCTTGCCGGATACCACTTCCGACGGAATATGCGTATTATCCATAGATGTTGCGAGTAAAACGACCATTATTAAACGGAACCGCGTTATGAGTGCTACCGCGCTTGGCATGATTATCTTCGCGTATCTGTGTGGCTCAATTTCCAGCGCGATCCTGGTTTGCCGGATCGCCAGGCTACCGGATCCGCGTGAACATGGATCGGGAAATCCAGGGGCGACCAACGTCCTGCGTATCGGCGGCCGCCTGGCGGCGGCTACGGTGTTGGTGTTCGATATTCTCAAAGGAATGCTGCCAGTCTGGTTGGCCTATGCGTTCAACGTTCCACCGCTGTATCTGGGCCTGACTGCGATCGCCGCCTGCCTTGGGCATATCTACCCGGTATTCTTCCACTTCCGTGGGGGCAAGGGCGTGGCGACGGCATTCGGTGCCATTGCGCCTATCGGCTGGGATCTCACCGGCCTGATGACCGGCACTTGGTTGCTGACCGTGCTGCTGAGCGGCTATTCTTCGCTCGGGGCGATCGTCAGCGCACTGATTGCACCATTCTATGTCTGGTGGTTCAAACCGCAGTTTACCTTCCCGGTGGCGATGCTCTCCTGCCTGATCCTGATGCGCCACCACGACAATATCCAACGCCTGTGGCGCGGCCAGGAAGGAAAGATCTGGGGTAAGTTCCGCAAGAAGAAAGACGGTGTTTTAGAGCAGGAAGAGCACAAAGAAGAATGATTGAAAGGCCGGAATTCCGGCCCTTGCATCTTAGACTGTTGGCAACTCTGCCAGCGGCCAACGTGGGCGAACGGTAACGCCCAACTCAGGGTTACCCCCGTTTTTCATTCGAACCATCCCGGCATAGGCGATCATGGCCCCATTGTCGGTGCAGAATTCCGGGCGGGCATAGAAGACTTCACCACCGCGTTTTTTCATCAACTCTGCCAGCTTGCTGCGCAACGTGCGGTTGGCGCTGACGCCACCGGCCATCACCAGGCGTTTAAACCCGGTCTGCTCCAGCGCGCGTTTGCATTTGATCGCCAGCGTATCCACCACCGCATCTTCAAAGGCACGGGCGATGTCGGCACGGGTTTGATCGTCGTTGCCGCTAGAGCGGATGGTGTTGGCGGCAAAGGTCTTCAGGCCGGAGAAACTGAAATCCAGCCCTGGACGGTCGGTCATTGGGCGTGGGAAGTTAAAACGCCCTTCCGTGCCCTGCTGCGCCATTTTCGACAGCATCGGCCCGCCGGGATAATCCAGCCCTAACAGCTTGGCGGTTTTGTCGAACGCTTCGCCAGCGGCGTCGTCGACCGACTCCCCCAGCAAGGTATATTCACCAATCCCGGTCACGCTGATCAGTTGGGTATGGCCACCAGACACCAGCAGTGCCACAAACGGAAATGCGGGCGGATTTTCTTCCAGCATCGGTGCCAGCAAGTGGCCTTCCATATGATGCACCGGCACCGCAGGCACACCCCAGGCAAACGCCAACGCGCGGCCAATGGTTGCCCCGACCAACAAGGCCCCCACCAGACCCGGCCCGGCGGTATACGCCACGCCATCGATATCGGTAGGCTTCAGGTTCGCCTCTTTCAGTGCGGCCTGGATCAGCGGCACGGTCTTGCGCACGTGATCGCGAGAAGCCAGTTCCGGCACCACGCCGCCGTAATCGGCATGCAGTTTAACCTGGCTGTAGAGTTGGTTGGCTAACAAACCGGCTTGATCGTCATACACTGCAATACCGGTTTCATCGCAGGACGTTTCTATACCCAATACGCGCATTACATTTCCCATCATTCACGTGCGGCCGCCAGTTTATCACAATCAACGCCATTTACCGCCAGCCTGCAGCACCCTGGGCGCGATGGTGCGCTATGTCGATGATTCACAAGGTTGCCCGCCGGGTGATTAAAAACGAGCAATTTTTTCTGATTAGTCTATAATCGGCGGTCGATGCATAATTGCGCGAGTTTGCCGGTACGCGGCGTGTTTCAATTTGCTATGGTGCTTTACAAAGCAGCATCCATTGAAGTAAAATTCCGCACCATTTTGAAAAGGCTGGCGCTTGGCCAGCAGCAAACCGAATTCTATTGAGGTGAGAGGCACATGCCGGTAATTAAAGTACGTGAAAACGAGCCATTTGACGTTGCACTGCGTCGTTTCAAGCGTTCCTGCGAAAAAGCGGGTGTTTTAGCTGAAGTTCGTCGTCGTGAGTTCTATGAAAAACCGACTACCGAACGTAAACGCGCTAAAGCTTCTGCAGTAAAACGCCACGCGAAGAAACTGGCTCGCGAAAACGCACGCCGCACTCGTCTGTATTAATCCTTCGGGGGTAACCCCACCGCGTGATTTTTTTCTTTTTCAAGAACACGCAGACCGAGTAGTTGCATACGAAGGCCGTGCTTTCCGAAAGGAATGCGCGGCTTGTTCTCGTTTATAGGCAATCGTAACAGGGGCTTATGGCTGGACGAATTCCGCGTGTATTTATCAATGACTTGCTGGCTCGCACCGACATCGTCGATCTGATCGACGCCCGGGTAAAGCTTAAAAAGCAGGGCAAGAACTATCACGCGTGCTGTCCGTTCCACCACGAAAAAACGCCTTCATTCACCGTTAATGGCGACAAACAGTTTTATCACTGTTTTGGTTGTGGGGCGCACGGTAACGCCGTCGACTTCCTGATGAATTACGACAGACTCGAGTTTGTCGAAACCATCGAGGAACTGGCCACCATGCACGGGCTGGAAGTGCCTTACGAGGCAGGTACCGGACCGACGCCAATCGAACGCCATCAGCGTCAAAGCCTATATCAACTGATGGAACAGCTCAGCGCGTTCTATCAACAGTCACTGCATCAATCTAACGGTACGCAGGCGCGCAACTACCTGCAACAGCGCGGATTGAGTGACGACGTTATCCGCCATTTTGCCATCGGCTTTGCACCTGCCGGTTGGGATAATGCGTTAAAGCGTTTCGGGCGTGATACCGACAGCCGGGCAGCACTGAACGATGCCGGAATGTTGGTGACTAACGATCAAGGACGCACTTACGATCGCTTCCGCGAACGTGTGATGTTCCCCATCCGCGACAAACGCGGGCGGGTAATCGCTTTTGGTGGGCGCGTACTGGGCGACGGTATGCCCAAGTACCTGAACTCGCCGGAAACCGAAGTATTCCACAAGGGCCGTCAGTTGTATGGCCTGTATGAAGCGCAGCAGAGCCACGCCAATCCGCAACGTTTGCTGGTGGTCGAAGGCTATATGGACGTGGTGGCATTAGCGCAATATGGCATTGATTATGCCGTTGCCTCACTCGGAACCTCGACAACGGCTGAACATATTCAGCTGCTGTTCCGCGCCACCGATAACGTTGTCTGTTGTTACGACGGCGACAGGGCTGGCCGTGAAGCCGCCTGGCGCGCGTTGGAAACCGCACTGCCCTATCTGAACGATGGGCGTCAGTTACGGTTTATGTTTTTGCCAGACGGCGAAGACCCGGACACACTGGTCCGTAAAGAAGGCAAAGACGCCTTCGAACAGCGAATGGAGCTGGCGCAGCCGCTTTCCACGTTCCTGTTTGAAACGTTGATGCCACAGGTCGACCTGAGCAGCCCGGATGGCCGTGCCAAACTGAGTACCTTGGCGCTACCGCTGATCACTCAGGTGCCGGGTGAGACATTACGTCTCTACCTGCGCCAACAGCTAGGCAGCAAACTGGGCCTGCTGGACGATAGCCAGCTCGACAAGCTGATGCCCAAACAGGCGGAAAATGCGAATACTTATCAGGCGCCCCAGCTAAAACGCACAACCATGCGTATACTGATAGGATTACTGGTGCAAAATCCGCGTTTGGCTACACTTATCCCTTCCCTGGAAGGGCTCGAGCAAACTAAACAGGCGGGTTTACCGCTATTTGTTGAACTGGTGCAGACCTGTTTAGCGCAGCCGGGCCTGACTACCGGCCAGTTGTTGGAGCTGTACCGAGATAACAAATTGAGCCAGCAGCTTGAAACCTTGGCGACATGGAACCATATGATCGTTGAGGAACAAGTTGAGCAACACTTTTTAGATACTCTGACGAATCTCTATGACTCGGTGCTGGAAAAACGTCAGGAAGATTTGATCGCACGTGACAGAACGCATGGCCTGAATGCAGACGAACGCAAGGAACTCTGGTCATTACAACTGGCATTGGCGAAGAAAGACTGAATACCAAACGGCTTAAG